>Ga0193952_1000723_pt1 | contig 13246 bp, 10 predicted proteins | sample BB_3_MG_FD_140368 | JGI IMG/M metagenome (GOLD analysis project Ga0193952, IMG submission 140368) | Microbial mat bacterial communities from the Broadkill River, Lewes, Delaware, United States - BB_3_MG | ecosystem: Environmental > Aquatic > Freshwater > River > Microbial mats | place: USA... | reverse complement strand
ATGGTTTTGAGTATATCTTCTCTAAATATGTAGAAGGTGTTGGTAGAGAAGGAGATGTTTTACTAGCTATTAGTACTTCTGGTAATTCGGATAATATTATCAAAGCTGTTGAGAAAGCTAAGCTTAAGAAGATGAAAGTTGTTGCTCTTACGGGTAAAGACGGAGGTAAGCTTGGAGCTATGGCTGATAAGGAGATTCGTGTTGAGTGGTTTAAATACTCTGACAGGATTCAAGAGATACATATCAAGATATTGCATATCCTTGTTCAAGCAATTGAAAAAGGAATGAAAGAGAAATAGATATATCACAAGATATAAATTGAAAAAAGCTGCTCCTTGGGAGTGGCTTTTTTTGTACCTTTATTAGAGTAAATTATATATTATGCTAGTAAAGACATACGGAAGTGCTTTGCAAGGTATTCAGGCCACAACAATTACTGTGGAGGTCAATATTTTACAGGGCATAAAATTTGTGATGGTCGGCTTGCCAGACAGCTCTGTCAAAGAAAGTCAAGAAAGAATAGATTCTGCTCTTCGTCAATATGGTTATAAGATTCCTGGGAAGAGAGTAATAATAAATATGGCGCCAGCTGATATTCGTAAAGAGGGATCGGCCTACGACTTACCCATAGCTATGGGGATTCTCTCCGCTAATGAACAATTAGATTCTGAATTATTATCTTCTTATATGTTGATGGGTGAACTTTCACTTGATGGTTCTTTATTACCTATTAAGGGTGTATTACCTATTGCAATCAGTGCAAAAGAGGATGGTTTTAAGGGAATAATATTGCCTGAGGATAATGCACGTGAGGCTTCAGTTGTTGATGGTTTGAAAGTGTATGGGATGAAGAACATTAAGGATGTTATTTCGTTTCTGAGCCGAACTAAAGAATTTGATGTTTACGATTCTCCTTTTGTTGGTGAGAGTGAGAGTAGTGGGTATTTAGAGGACTTTGATTTTGCTGATGTGAAAGGTCAAGACAATGTGAAAAGGGCTCTTGAGATTTCTGCGGCAGGTGGTCATAATGTTGTGATGATTGGTCCACCGGGTTCAGGAAAGACTATGCTTGCAAAACGACTGTCAGGTATATTGCCTCCACTTTCTTTAAGTGAGGCTCTAGAGACAACAAAGATACATTCAGTAGTTGGTGACATGGGAAGAAATTCAGGTCTTATCTGGAGACGTCCTTTTCGTGCGCCACATCATACTATATCAGATACTGCACTCATTGGTGGTGGATCCTATCCTAGGCCTGGAGAAATATCCCTAGCTCATAATGGAGTACTTTTTCTTGATGAGTTACCTGAATTTAAACGATCTGCTCTTGAAGTGATGCGTCAACCTCTAGAGGATAGAGAGATTTGTATCTCTCGTTCTAAGATGGTTGTTACTTATCCAGCAAATATAATGCTTGTTGCTTCTATGAATCCATGCCCTTGTGGTTATTATAATCATCCTGAGAAAGAGTGTGTTTGTCCCCCAGGTGCTGTAAAGAAATATCTGTCTAAGATATCTGGACCATTACTTGATAGGATAGATATTCATATAGAAGTCGTTCCTCTTAAGTTTGAGAAGATGTCAAGTGATGTGAAGGCGGAATCTAGTGAAGCGATTCGTACTCGTGTAGTTGCTGCTCGTCATATGCAATCATTGCGTTTTATTACAGCAAAGGGAGTGCATTCAAATTCTCAGATGACAGTCGCTATGATGAATAAGTATTGTAAGATTGATGAGGCATCAAAGTCATTACTTAAGTTAGCTATGGATAAGACAGGTTTATCAGCTCGTGCTTATAATAGAATATTAAAAGTTGCTCGAACGATTGCAGATTTAGATAAGAAGGAAAAAATTGAGGCTAGTCACATTGCTGAAGCAATACAATATCGTAGCTTGGATCGTGATTCTTGGGGTGTGTAGTGATTGTTAATTAGTTTGAATAAAGTAAATTCATGATTTATAATTAAGAGTTCATAATTATTATTGTATATCTTTGTTATAAATATATGAAACAATGGCAAGTATAATAAATGATCCGATAGCACGAATCATGGGGTTGAGATACAAATCTCATCCTTGGCATGGTTTGGATGTAGGGGAGAGAGCTCCTGAAGTAGTAACCGCTTTTATTGAAATGGTTCCTACTGATACTGTGAAGTATGAAGTAGATAAAACTAGTGGATACCTTAAGATTGACAGACCTCAGAAGTTTTCTAATGTGGTTCCTGCTCTTTATGGTTTCTTACCTCAGACTTTTTGTGGTGATTCTGTTGGGATGATCTGTTGTGAAAGACTAGATAGAGAAGATATAGAGGGTGATGGTGATCCACTTGATATCGTAGTGTTAACAGAGAAGTCTATTGCTCATGGTGATATTATTGCTGAGGTTCGACCTATTGGTGGATTTAGAATGATTGATGGTAATGAGGCTGATGATAAGATTATTGCAGTATTAGCTAATGATGCTACATATTCATGTTATAATGATATTAGTGAGATACCTACTGTTATTGTTGATAGACTTAAGCATTATTTTCTTACATATAAAGATATGCCAGGTGTTGAGCGTTTAGCTGAGATTCCTCAGATATATGGTTGTGAAGAAGCTCAGAAAGTGATAAATGCTTCACTTGAGGATTATAAGAGTCACTTTACTTCTCTTGAAGATATTCTTAAGAGAGTTTAAGATATATAAAAAGCCACTCATTGAGTGGCTTTTTTTTATTTGTATGTTTTTAATTCAAAGGTGTTTTCATCTAAAACGCCATAAGTGAAATGTGTTATCCAATCTCCTAGATTAATATAGCGTGTTTTATCTCCAATCTTTATGTCAACAGGGAAATGTCTATGCCCAAATATGAAGAAGTCATAATACTCTTTGATTAAAATTTCTTTAGAGAATTTTACCAACCATTCATTTTCCTCTCCTCTAAATGCCTCAGCTTCTACTTCTCCTGTGTCTTTAAGACGTGAGTGTGCAGACCATTTGTGAGCAAACCATATTCCTATGTCTGGGTGAAGCCACGAAAAGCATGTCTGTAGAAATTTATTATTGAATATCTTTCTTAGTATTTTGTAGCCTTTGTCGTAGTTCCCTAAACCGTCACCGTGACCAAGAAAGAATTTCTTATTATTGAGAATAAGAGTCTCCGTATCTCTGTGTATAGTTATTCCACATTCTGATGACAGATAATCAAAAATCCAGAAATCGTGGTTGCCCGTGAATAGATGTATCTCGATACCTTTATCTGTGAGCTCTGAGAGCTTACCTAAGAAGCGCGTATGTCCTCTTGGTACTGCTTTTTTGTATTCGAACCAAAAGTCGAATATATCCCCTAAAAGATATATCCTGTCTGCATCTTCTTTAATTTCATCAAGCCATTTTACAAAAAGAATCTCTCGCTCTCTGTTATTAGAGAGAGCAGGTGCGCCTAGGTGTAAATCTGATGCAAAATATATTTTCATGGATTAGCGAAAGATTTCTTTTAGTTTGTCATCTAGATTAGTTCCAAACTGATTCTTTCCTATTATCTCATATTTCTTGTTAATAATGAAGTTTGAAGGTAGTCTTTTTACATTCCATGTTCTAGCAGCTATACCAGATTTATCCCATACGTTAACCCAGTTAATCTTTTGTTTCTTTAGCATCTCTTTCCATAAAAGGATGTTTTTGTCTAATGATACTTGGTAGATAACTAAACCTCTGTTTCTGTATTTATTGTATAATCTCTTATAGTGACTATTTAAAGAGGCTGAATTTTTGTCAGCTAGATTTGTAAAGTCAAGTAGTATGTATTTTCCTTCTAAAGATGATAGTTTAATATTTTTTTCTCTTTTGTTAGGAAGTTCTATCTCTGGTAGTGTTTTTGGAGCATTATCAATTACTTGCTTAAGTTCTGCTTGAGCAAGAGCCTTAGTTACTGCTTTAAGGTTTGTCAATAGAGCCTTTGTGTATTGTGATTCTGGATATAATCTTTTATAACTTGTTGCTACAGCTCTAATAAAATTAATGTCTTTGTTTTCGTTAAGAGTGTATGTATTGTTATCGAATCTTTGATATAATGCCATATATGCTGATAAAGAAGAAATGTTATTCACAATAAACTCTTTTGTGAATCGTCTTTGCTTTTTAATAATAGATAAATATGCATCTCCAATTTCTTTTTCACTTCTAGTCTTGTTTGCAAGTTCTGTTTTAAGAGCTTCTATCGCTTTTTGACTATTGTAAAGTTGTGTGCTTAATCTTTTTGCTTTTTTAGCGTCTTCACCACCTTTTACTGTATATGTATTTGCAAAATCTTTAGCATTTCCTTTAAAATATAATTCATCTTCAGGTTGTGCTATAGTTGTTAGAATATTGCCATTTGAAAGTTTAAGAGTATAAAATTGTCCCTCTTTAATATGTCGTCTGAACTTAAATTGTCCATTTGAAGATAGTTTCGCTGAGTCTACAAGTACAATACCTTCAGCATTTAACTCACTAAGATATATGCTTAATTCTTTTCCTTCTGCTACTTTCCCTTCAATTGTTACATTGTTATTTCCACATGACCATATAAGTGTCATTGTAAAGACTGCTAGTAAAATTTTCTTCATACTGATTTCTTGTGTTTGTTATTTGAACTCGAAATTTAATAATAATTTCTCTTATATATTTCTCTTACCCGTATTTTTTTAACTTTGTAGCACGTGGAATTGAAAGAATTTTTAGAATAATGAAGGTATTTACTGATATACACGATTGCAATATTAATAATCCTGTGGTGACTCTTGGTAGTTTTGATGGGGTTCATAAAGGTCATTTGAAAGTACTTTCTCGACTTAAAGAGATAGCTCAGAAAACGGGTGGAGAGTCCGTTATACTTACTTTTAGCCCACATCCTCGTCAGGTACTTTATCCTGATGAACAAATGGTTCAACTTCTTAATACTAAGGAGGAGAAAATTGCATTACTTGAAAAGGCTGGTGTCGATAATATTATTTTTTATCCTTTTACTAAAGAATTTTCAAAAATGTCCTATTCGGAGTTTGTTAAAGATGTTCTTATAGGTGAACTAGGAATGAAATATCTTGTTGTTGGCTATGATCATAGATTTGGTAGTAATCGTGAGGGTGATTTCTCCCAATTGAGCGAGTTATCTAAAGAACTTGGTTTTGCGATAGAAAAAGAAGAGGCCTTCAACTTACATGATGTTAATATATCATCAACAAAGATTAGAAATGCTTTGTCGATTGGCGATGTTAAGGTTGCTAGAGAGTATCTAGGCTATAATTATTGTCTTGAGGGGACTGTTGTTGATGGGCAGAAGTTAGGACGTAAGATAGGCTTCCCTACAGCAAATATCGACATCCTTGATAAGGATAAGCTTATTCCTGCTTCAGGAGTGTATGCTGTTTTAGTTGAGATTGATGGCAAAGAGTACCAAGGGATGTTGAATATGGGGATGAGACCTACCGTTTCTAATGCTAGTAATTTCAATATTGAGGTTAATATCTTTTCTTTTCATAAAGAGATATATGGAGAAAAGGTTAAAGTCTCTTTTGTTGATAGGATAAGAGGAGAAAGAAAATTTGATAATCTCGAAGAGTTGAAAGCTCAGCTTGCTGAAGATAAAGAAAAGTCGATTAAAATATTAGAATAAAAAAAGAGATGCTTTAAGCATCTCTTTTTTTATTTTCATCCTAACATTGAAAAGATTACTTTTCCAACAGAGAGGTATATAAATAGACCTATTATATCGTTACTCATTGTTATAAATGGTCCAGTTGCAAGAGCTGGATCAATATTGAATTTATCGAGAGCCAGTGGAATTAATGTTCCAAAGACGGATGCAAAGATTATTACAAAGAATAATGCAATGATCGCTGATAGTACAAGTGCCATAGAGAAGAACCATAGACTGAATGCTAAAAGTACAATAGAACAAATGGTACTAATTATAACTGATCTTCCTAGCTCTCTAAGAACTTTTCTAAATGTACTCTCATAACCTAATGAGTTATTTGCAAGACCTTGAACAACAATGGCAGATGATTGAATTCCTACATTACCACCCATTGCAGTAATCAGTGGAATAAAGAAAGCCATCATAGGTGATACTTGAATATCTGCTTCGTGATTGGATATTATGAAAGCATCTAATAGACCTCCCATTAATCCAATAATAAGCCATGGTAATCGTGCACGCGTTTGAACCGCAATACTATCACTAATGTCAACATCTTGTGTAATACCTGATGCTAATTGGTAATCTTTTTCTGCTTCATCACGAATGACATCAACAACATCATCAATAGTTATTCGACCAACAACACGACCAATAGAATCTGTTACCGGCATGGCAACAAGGTCATATTTTTCCATGATAAGAGCTACTTCTTCTGATTTCTCATCAACAGTAACACTAACTACATCTTGGTTGTATATATTTATAATTTTAGCAGAAGTAGGACTTAGTATCATTCTTTTTAACGATAGAGTTCCTTTTAACTTACTATCGTCATCAACAACATAAACATAGTAAATCTCGTCTATGTCTTCTGCTTGTCTACTAAGTTCACGTAGGCAGGTTAATACAGTCCAATTTTCGTTGACCATCACGAATTCCTTGCCCATCAAACCTCCGGCAGTATCATCGTCGTAGTTTAGTAGGTCAACAATATCACTTGCTTGTTCAATATCATGAACGTAAGAAAGAATCTCTTGTTGTTCTTCTTCTGAGAATCTACCAATGATATCGGTAGCGTCATCAGAATCCATATTCATGATGAATTGCGTAGCTATGGTTTTAAAGGGAAGTGCTTTGATGAGTATATCTCTTTCTTCATCATCAAGTTCAGCAAGAGCATCGGCTGCTAAATCGTGCTCTACTTGAAGAAAAGCATAGATGGCATCATCTTTGTCTAACTCCTCAATAATTTCCGCTATGTCGGCTGGGTGCAGTTCTTCAAGCAGTTTTGTGACTTCTGCTTTGTTGTCTTCTTTAATTAAGTCTCTTAGTTGATCTAAGAATTCTTTGGTTAATTCAAACTGCATAATTTTTGTTTTTTAAGTTCTTAATACTTTTTCAAGCACTGCAGTTAACTCAATAAATTGTTCTACGCTTAATTGTTCTGGGCGAAGACTCATGAATTCATGGTCTACTACATTCCCTTGAAGAATAGCTTTTAGTGAGTTACGCAGAGTCTTCCTTCTCTGGTTAAATCCTGTCTTAACAACAGTCTTGAAGAATTTATGGTCTACACCTAAATCTTCTCTTTGGTTTCTGACGAGTCGAATGACTGCAGACTTAACCCTGGGAGGTGGATCAAATACGTTCTCACTTACCGTTTGAAGATATTCGATGTCGTAAAAAGCTTGAAGTAAGACAGATAATATTCCGTATGTCTTATTTCCATGATTAGCAGCAATTCTTTCTGCTACTTCTTTTTGAATCATGCAAACAACCTGAGGAATAGACTCCTTGTGTTCAAGTATCTTAAAAAATATTTGTGATGAGATATTATATGGGAAATTTCCAATAACAGCAAAAGGCTCATCAAAGAGCTTTGTTACATCTTCTTTTAGAAAGTCACCATAAAAGATATTATCTTTATGTTCTGGATAATTATTGTGAAGGTAATCTATAGATTCATTATCGATATCAATAGCGAATGTTTCATATGCATCATTTTTTAATAGGTACTGCGTAAGCACACCCATACCAGGACCTATCTCTAGTATTTTTGTATAATTACCAGGGATAAGACTATCGCAAATACTTCTTGCAATATTCTGATCTTTTAGGAAATGTTGTCCTAATTTCTTTTTAGCTCTTACTTTATTCATTCAATATGATATCTGAAATTTAAAGAATCTATTCATTGATACGCAAAACATTAAGTATATTTACAAAAAAATCAATATTTTTGTACTGTCGCATCAAAGAGCAAAGAAAGTAAATAATATAAACATCTACATACTATTGTGGGTAAAATAATAAATAGCCTAGTGAAAAGACTAAAAGATATCCTTAAATTTTTCTTGTTTCTATCTTTGTCAATATTACTTTTTTACCTTGTATATAAGGATCAAGATATAGATGAGTTAAAAGAAGTGCTATCAACCAAGGTTGATTATTTCTGGGTAGGATTAAGTCTGTTTCTTGGAGTTCTTAGTCATATTAGTAGAACACTTAGATGGAATATTATAATAAAAGCAACAGAGGGGAGAGCTAGTTTTAAGAACTCTTTCTTAGCAGTTATGATAGGATACTTTGCAAACCTAGCCTTGCCTAGAATGGGGGAGTTTACTCGTTGCGGAGTTCTTAGTAAATATGAGAAGATGTCATTCTCTAGAGTCTTTGGAACGGTTGTCTTAGAAAGAGTGATTGACTTGTTGATGTTTGTTGTCTTACTACTTTTTGTACTTATTACGCAAATGAATATGGTTCTTGATTTTATTCGTAATAATCCTGAGATTAGAGAAGCACTTGATATCATGTTTGGAAGGTGGGTAATTCTTCCTGTTTTGGCAGGAATTGTTCTTGTTTTTTATGCTAGTAGAAATATAATTAAGTCTTTACCTTTTTATAAAAAATTACAGGGAGTATTTGTTAATATAGGAGAAGGTTTTAGATCGATAAAGAATTTAGAGCATAAGTGGCCGTTTATTCTGCATACTATATTAATATGGGTGTTGTATTATTTGATGCTTTATGTTGTTTTCTTTGCTTTTAAGTTTACATCAGGATTGTCTCCTGTTATCGGATTGACTGTTTTTGCAATGTCTACTATAGGTATGGTTTTGCCTGTGCAAGGAGGTATAGGGGCATGGCATTTTATGGTAATTGGTTGTTTGTTAATATATTTACCAGATGTTCAAAATATAGGAACAATGGCTAGAGCATTTGCTTTTCTTGCTCATGGTTCAATGAATTTCATGATTGTTATTGTTGGAATATTGTCGGTTATTGCTCTTCCTTTACTAAATAGAAAGAAAAAGATTGATGAGTAATTATAAGCTATATGAACTAATAACAAGTCAAGATGTAAGGGATTTTAATGCTCTTCCTTCAAGATTATACAAAGGAAACAAGAACTGGGTACGTCCTCTTGATGTCGATATTGAAAAAGTCTTTGATGTAGATAAAAACCCATTGTATAGTAATGGTGAGTCAATTAGATTTCTTTTAAAAGATAATAATGGCCTTGTTGTTGGAAGGATAGCTTCTTTTATAGATTATCATACCTGTAATTCTACTGGCTTGAAGGTAGGTGGTTGCGGTTTTTTTGAATGTATAGATGATTATGATGCAGCTAAGATTCTTTTTGATGCATGTGTTAAATGGCTTGAAGATAAAGAAATGGAAGCTATGGATGGGCCAATTAATTTTGGTCCACGACATGAGAATTGGGGTTTGTTGATTGATGGAGATTATCTTCCTAATTATGGTATGCCATATAATCATTTCTATTATCAGGCTTTCTTTGATAAATATGGCTTTAAGCAATATTTTCAACAATATACTTATAGAACTTTCTTGATAGAGGCTAATGTGAGTAAACTTGTAGTATGGAAGGCAGAGAGGTTGCTGAGAGATACAGATTATCAAATAAAGATGTATTCTGAGGTTGATAAATCTCGCGTTGTTGATGATTTTATTAGAGTGTATAATGAAGCATGGGTTGGAGATATTCCTGGAATAGAGGCAATGTCTACTAATGATGGTGAGGCTTTATATGCTCAGTTTAAGACTGTCTTAGATCCTCGTTTGATGTATTTTGCATATTATAAAGATAGACCTATTGGTTTTTTTATCATGGTGCCCGATTATAATCATATCATACAAAGAATGCATGGAAAAACAAATGCTCTGGCAAAAGCAAAATACATGTATCACAAGATATTTAATAAGCCAACAAAAGCCTTGGGACAGATTTTTGGTGTTGTTCCTGAGTTTCAGTCTAGAGGTGTTGATGCAGCTTTGATACATCGATTTGCTAAAGAGTGTTTTGGTGGTGTTTTAGGTTATGATGTTCTTGAAATGAACTGGATTGGTGATTTTAACCCACGTATGATGCATCTTATGGAGTACATTGGTGGTGAGAAATATAAAACTCACGCAACATACCGAAAGTTATTCGATCCATCGCGTGAGTTTATTGATTGTCCTAAAATATAATTGTTTCTATAATTAAGAACGATTATTAGTTACCAAGGTCAGAATGGAATTGCATTCTCATTAATCTAAGTTCCTCTTCAGAGTAATCTCCTTCGAACTCTTCAAAAGCATCTGTAATACTATCAGATTCAGCTTCGTTAAAGTAATCGTAGATTTCTTCTTGTTGTTCTTCGTCAAGGATGTTGTCAAGATGATAAGATATGTCAAGCTTTGTTCCAGAGAATACAATAGCTTCCATTTCTTTAATCATTGTTTCGTCATCCATTCCTTGTGTCCTCGCAAGATCTCTAAGGTTCATCTTTAAGTCAATATGTTTGATGATGTGTACCTTATATTTTGATTTTTTTGCAATAGTTTTAACAACAAAATCTTGAGGTCTTTCTATGTCATTTTCTTCAACATACTTTTTGATTAGCTCAATAAAAGCTTTTCCATATCTTTTTGCTTTCCCTTTTCCAACACCTTGAATCTCTGCTAATTCTTCTAGTGTGATAGGGTAGTGTCCAGACATGTCTTCTAGAGAAGGGTCTTGGAATATAACAAATGGAGGTATGTCATTTTTTTTAGAAATCTCTTTTCTCAAGTCTTTAAGCATAGAGAATAGCTCAGTATCTAGAGCTGAAGATCCAGATTTTTGAAACGGTATATCCTCGTACTCATCGAAGTTATGGTCATCCATAAGCATGAAATCAACAGGATTCTCAATGAAATCTCTTCCTGATTGTTTTATTTTAATAATACCATATTGTTCGATGTCTTTCTCTATATGATGCTTGATAAGAGCTCTTCTGAAAACCATGTTCCAAAAGTGAGAGTCTTTATCTTTTCCAATTCCAAATTCTGGAATTGTATCGTGTTTGTATGACTTGACTTGTGCTGATTGATTACCAGTTAATATATCAACAATGTGGTCTGTCTTAAACTTTTCTTTTGTTGCAAGAATTAATTTGAGTGCAGTAACAAGAAATTCTTTTCCTTCAAATTCTTTCTTAGGGTGAAGGCAGTTGTCGCATGTTCCACAATTCTGATTTGTATAGTTCTCTCCAAAATAGTGAAGAAGTACAGTTCTTCTACAAAGAGAAGTTTCTGCATATGAAACAGTCTCAAGTAATAGTTGTTTCCCTATCTCTTGCTCTGCTACAGGCTTCCCTTGCATGAATTTCTCAAGCTTTTGTATGTCTTTATAGCTATAGAAAGTAAGACAGTGACCTTCGCCGCCATCTCTTCCAGCTCTTCCAGTCTCTTGATAGTATCCTTCTAAACTCTTAGGAATGTCGTAGTGGATAACAAATCGTACATCTGGTTTATCAATACCCATTCCAAAAGCAATTGTAGCAACTATTACATCAACGTCTTCCATCAAGAATGCATCTTGATTTCTTGATCTTGTGTGAGCATCCATTCCAGCATGATATGCCATTGCATTTATACCATTCACTTGAAGTATCTCAGCTAATTCTTCTACTTTCTTACGACTAAGACAATAGATGATTCCTGATTTGCCTTTTCGTTGATTAATGAATTTGATAATCTCTTTATTGGTATTTACTTTTGGTTTAACCTCGTAGTAAAGATTTGTTCTATTAAAAGAGGATTTATAAAGAGTCGCTCCAAGCATTCCAAGGTTTTTCTGAATATCGTGCTGTACCTTTGGTGTTGCTGTTGCTGTTAATGCAATAAGAGGAGCTTTGCCTATTTCTGCAATAATTGGTTTAATTCTACGATATTCAGGTCTGAAGTCGTGTCCCCACTCTGAGATACAATGTGCTTCATCTACTGCGTAGAATGATATAGTTATGTTTTTTAGAAACTCGACGTTACTTTCTTTGGTTAGAGACTCAGGTGCTACATAAAGCAGTTTTGTCTTTCCATCAAGTACATCTTGTTTTACTCTTAATGTTTCTGATTTAGTTAATGAAGAATTAAGAAAATGAGCTACGCTATCGCTTTCGCAAAAAGAACGCATGGCATCTACTTGATTTTTCATTAACGCTATTAGCGGAGATATAATGATGGCAGTTCCCTCTAAGATAACTGCTGGTAGTTGATAACATAATGACTTTCCGCCCCCCGTAGGCATAAGAACAAATGTGTCATGACCATCCATCACGTTTTGGATTATCTCTTCTTGGTTTCCCTTGAATTGATCAAACCCAAAGTTTTCTTTTAATTTTGTTAGTAATAATTCTTTGCTTCCCATGTGTCAAACCTTAAAATTAGCGTGAAAGTATATCTTTGTTCTTAATTACACGAATAATATTATTTCGATTTTTATAATTGTGCTAATTTTTCTATTAAACAGCCATTTTTATAGGATATAATGAAAGAAATTAACAGCTCCAGTGTTTTAAATTTATAGAAAAAACTTAATTCTTACAAGAATAGTTCCAATGAATGTAAGTTTTTAACTATTTTTAGAGCTTTAAAGTTATTTGTAAATGAGAAAGGGTGCTTATGTCTGATTTAGAAAGGGTTAATATTATTAAACTTGCAAAAGATACAATTCTTGAGGAATCTGCTGCAATAGCTAAGCTTGCAGATTATGTTGATGAGGATTTTCAAGATGTAGTAGAACTTCTTTATAATAGTAAGGGGAGACTAATTATTACTGGGATAGGAAAGAGTGCTAATATAGCTAATAAGATTGTGGCTACGTTAAATTCGACAGGTACTCCTGCTATTTTTATGCATGCTGCTGATGCTATTCACGGTGATTTAGGTAATTGTCAGGAGCATGATGTTATATTGTGTATCTCAAAGAGTGGAAATACTCCTGAGATAAAGGTATTACTTCCTTTAATAAAGAACATGGGTAATAAGATTATAGCTATGGTTTCAAATACTGATTCTTTTTTAGCTATTCATTCTGACTATGTTTTAAAAGCTAAAGTAGATAGAGAGGCTTGTCCTAATAATCTTGCTCCAACTAATAGTACGACAGCTCAATTAGTTATTGGAGATGCATTGGCAGTATGTCTTATTGAGATGCGCCATTTTTCTAGTCGTGATTTTGCTAAATATCATCCTGGAGGTTCTCTAGGAAAAAGATTGTATACTAGAGTTGAGGATGTATACAAAGGTGT
>Ga0193952_1000722_pt1 | contig 13252 bp, 13 predicted proteins | sample BB_3_MG_FD_140368 | JGI IMG/M metagenome (GOLD analysis project Ga0193952, IMG submission 140368) | Microbial mat bacterial communities from the Broadkill River, Lewes, Delaware, United States - BB_3_MG | ecosystem: Environmental > Aquatic > Freshwater > River > Microbial mats | place: USA... | reverse complement strand
TAGTAAAAGAGAGAGGATTATCAATGTTGTCGAAGTCAAATGCTTCACCGTGTATAGTAACCTTAATGCTCTCTTTTGTTCTTTCTGATTATTAATTAAATTTAGTGAATTACAAACTTAAGACGTGTATAACTAATTGCTAAGGTCGTTGCGTACTCGGAAAATTCCTGCGGAATTTTCTACAGGTTCGGTTTCTTTTATTAACTTAGTTCCTGCCAACGCAACTAGCCATAACACAAACACGTTAGCTACAATTTAAACTTACTCAATTGTTAAACAAATCGAATAAAGAAAGACTTGAAAAAAAAGGAATGATTCTTTTTGTGGTGAAAATAGATGCCATATTTTGAAAAAAATTGGAATTATTGGGAACTCATTACCAAATTATACCTCAATTCCTTTAGTGATGATGAACAAAGATGGAGAAACAGAATCGGAAACAATTTCTGATTGCCCAACTATGATGTTATGGTTTGAAAAAAATCAATATCAATTAGTATGTTGGGAATGGGTTCCTGGACCAGGTCCTGGAGATTTTGAACTAAACTTTAAAGATGAAAATTCTGTTATTGATTTTATAGAATCATATTATTTTGGAGAAAATGAGTATTTCAAAAAACGATTGGAATACGAACTTAATAAAAAACAGTAGCAAACAACATGTATAATTCATTGCTAGTTCTAGCCTACTTGCGAAAATCGAGTTAACAAAAATTTACTTTATTAGTTTTACACAAAAAATTGGTTTTAAACTAATAAAGTCAGCATTTAAAAGCTATGTGTCAACAGAAATTAAAGTGAAATTTTAAAACACGTTTGACTCATCTAAAAAATTCATTGAGAAACTATCTACAACCTATAGGAACTAAGTTAAAAACAGATTATTTTAAGTAAGTAGAGTAAAGCTTACAGCACGCACTCTAATTTTGATGTTAATTCCAACATTCCTTTTATCACAAGATGAAGCGAGAATAAAAAATTGCAGAATACATGAAATATTTCACTATCTTTAAAGCTACAGATCCCTACAAAATCCACTTTCCTACTATTTTAGCGTATTGAGCGTACCACATGCGGCTATAAAATACGTTTACAAATTAAGACAACCATGAAACAGATTGCTATAGTCCTCGCTTGCTTATTAGCCTCCTTTTCCACTGATGCCCAAAACCTTATTGGCGCCTGGAAAAACCAAACCACAACACCCCAAGGAGACCATTTAGAAACCGTTATTATTTTTACAGAAGCCTACCAAGTATCGACAACCTATAATACTTCAACCGGAGAATTTATAAAAAGTAATGGAGGTTCGTGGTCTATAGAGGATAATACCATTACTGAAACCATAGAGTTTAATACTGATAATTCTGGGCTTGTTGGTGCTGAAGTAAATTATAAGGTGAAGTTATCTTCAGATGTTTTTGAAATTGTTGATAGTCAATTAAAATTTATTAAAATAGATAACGGAAGTGCAGGACAACTACTGGGAGCTTGGCTGATGTCTGGCAGAGTAAGAAATGGAAAGACACAATTAAGAGATATTAGAAGACCTAGGAAAACGATGAAGATTTTATCTGGCACACGATTTCAATGGATTGCTTATAACACCGAAACCAAACAATTTATAGGAACAGGAGGAGGCACCTATACCACCAAAAATGGTATATACACTGAGCATATAAAGTTCTTTTCAAAAGATGCATCTAAGGTTGGTATCGCTTTAGAATTCAATTTTAAATTTGAAAATGATCAATGGATTCATACAGGTTTCTCGAGCAAAGGAGATCCTATACACGAGATTTGGAGTCTTAGATTATAATTCACCTTAAAAACACGACCATGCGCTACTTAAAACCATTAATATGTCTATTGGTCCTTACTAACGTTACCTTTTCTTGTAAGAATAATAACGACGATAATAAAACTCCCGTAACACGAAATATATTTAAAGATATTATAAAAGAAGATTACGAATTACATACTTCATCTCAATCTGCAAACGCTGTTTTGGTTCTTTTTGGTGGCTTTCCTGAAAGTGCATTAGACATTAAACGCGAATTTAAAATTCTTAAAAAAGCCAAAGACCATAATATTGCTGTTTTGTATATGAATTACAATCGAAAAATATGGTTAGAAGAACAAGAACTCACTCAATTAATAGAGCAACTTCATAGCATTTTTAAATTGCATAATTTACCCAATAATAAGGTTTACATTGGTGGATTTTCAAGCGGAGGTAATATGGCTCTTTTAGTTAGCAATGCATTAACAAATAAAGAAGCACACATTATTCCTAAGGGTGTTTTTATTGTAGATTCACCTATCGATTTAGTCGCCTTATACAACACCGCACAGAAAAACATTGATCGTCACGTCTCTGATGCTGCAGTGCAAGAAAGCACGTGGTTGCTCAAAACTTTAAATTCTACATTTGGCCATCCAAATGATAGTCTATCGCGTTACGAAAAATATGCTGTTTTTACATCTAAGACCGACAATTACAACAACATTAAAAATCTTAAAAACACTAAGATTAGATTGTATACAGAACCAGACACGTTATGGTGGAAAAACACCATGATGGCTAAATACAATGAGCTAAACGCATACTATATAAAAAAGCTTTACAAATCGTTGCAAAATCATCACTTTAAAGACGTCTCATATATTGCTACACAAAATAAAGGCTATCGTTCTAATGGAAATCGACATCCACATAGTTGGGCCATTGTAGATACTCAAAATTTAATTGACTGGATGTTAAATGAATAAAAACAGACCACAACATGGGTATCAAAAAGGAAGATACTTATGTTATTTAAATTTCTAACAATAAGAACTTTATCACTAACCATGGTTGCTGGGAAGCCTTATAGCACTTATGTTTAGTAATTATTTTTTAATTTAGTACAAAAGAAAGCCATCTATTACAGGTCGCAAAACAGAAAAAAGAAGAAGAAAAAAAACGACTTATGAAAAGTAAACTATCAATTATTAAAGCAGAAATTGACAACTACGCGAGTGAATCTAACTTAACAGAATTACAAATTGTTGAAAAGCTGAAAGACTATTACTTCAACAAAAAAGTTAATGAAAATTTAAAACTTTATAAAAAAGGAAAGAAAAAAGTTAGTGAGATCACTAAAGACTTAAAAATCTCACCACGAAAGTTTTATGCTACTCTAGAAAAGAAAAACATAAGCTATGCCAAATACAATAAAAATAAAGAGGAAAACCCATCTTAATACCAAAAAACCAATCCTTGGTAACGATGAAGTCATGGCTCAGTTACATTTACCTATTACCTAAACGATAGAATGTAAATACAGTGGAACACTAGAGGTTACTTGGTATAATGAAAAAAACCTCATTTCTATAAAAGCCAATTACAGTTACAGGGCTTTACTGTATAATGCCACGGTTAAAGCATCTCATATAGACAACGTTGAAAGCCTCATTAACGACCTTAGAACAAAAGTCTATAAAGTTGATGTTTATGAAAAAGTAAACAACACCAATACTGTTATTTTCACCAATCCTCTATAACGTTATAAATTAGTATATTGTAAGAAGTTAATTTTAAAGTTATGCGAAAAAAGTGTCCGGAATGTGGTGATGTAATCGTAGGTAGAATAGATAAAAAATACTGCAGCGATGGCTGTAGAAATACACAAAATAATCGTCTCAATAAAGACTCTAAAAACCTTATTAGAAATACCAACAACCGATTGCGCAAAAATTACAGAATTTTAGAAGCATTAAACCCTCATAAGAAAATGAAATGCTCTAGAGCTAAAATGGTTGAAAAAGGTTTCGATTTTAACTATTTTACTAGCACTTACACAACTAAAGCTGGCACCATCTATTATTTTGTGTACGACCACGGTTATTTACCTCTTGAAGGTGATTATTACGCCTTGGTTAAACGCGATGATTAATTCCCTTTTTTTGTAGCACTATTCCAATTTTCGCCTTTCAATTCCAGCGCAGCAATTAAAATATCTTTCTGACTAATTTGTCCCACCAGCTTACCATTTTCTATAATTGGGAAACGTCGTCGTTTAGAATTTAAAAACTTATTAGCAGCATCAAACACATCCATATTACCATCAATAGTTTCTACATCTCTAGCCATTCGTAATTCTACATTATCGTGCTTAAGTGGCATGTTATAATACCGACTTTCACTTAATTGCTTTAAGCAATCTCCTTCTGAGATAATACCTACTAACTCTTGCCGTTCATTTACCACAGGCCCACCAGAAATCTTATGTTTTATTAAAGCTTCTACCACCTCTTGTACTGTTTGGTCAGGTCTAAACGTTACAAGTTTTGTAGACATATAATCTTTTACTTTTAATTGTGCAACATCGCTAGTATTTTGTTGCTTACGAGATCCTTGAAAACTTTTTATAGCCATAACGTTATAATTTTAAAGGTTAGAGATTGTTTTAAAAATACTGAAAATTAACCACTTAAAAAAATCAAAACAGAAAAGCACATATATTCCGTATTTTTACCCAAAACATTTAGTATATAAATTTGAATACACAAATTAGCATCATGGGTTGTGGTTGGTTAGGTTTTCCTTTAGCGCAACAATTACTTAAAGAAGACTATACCGTACATGGCTCTACGACCTCAACAGATAAGTTGAGCGTTTTAAAAAGTAATGGTATTCAACCATTTTTAGTCACCTTATCAGAAACCACAATTTTAGGAGACTGTTCCAAGTTTTTAACTGGAAGTGATAAAGTAATTATCAATATTCCTCCTGGATTAAGGAAACAGCCAAATAAAAATCACGTGGCGGAGATAAAGCACCTAATACATGCTTTAGAGCAACAAAACATCAAACAGGTATTATACATCAGTTCTACTTCAGTATTTAAGGATGATTTTCACTATCCTGTTATAAACGCTAGCACAGCTCCAAATGCTACTTCAACAAGTAGTAAACAGCTTATCGCTATTGAACAAATGCTTAGCACCAACCCTAATTTTAAAACGACTATTTTACGTTTTGGCGGCTTGGTGGATAAGGATCGTCATCCTTCTAAATTTTTAGCCGGAAAAACCAATATCGCAAATCCTGAAGCTCCCATTAATTTAATTCATAAAACTGACTGTATAGCTATTATCAGTGCTATACTTAAAAATAACCTATGGAATGTTACCTTAAACGCTGCATACCCAGCACATCCGAGCAAAGAAACTTACTATGTAAATTATTGTCAACATCATAATTTACCAGTGCCTGAGTTTAGTTCTGTAGCAAAAAGCAAAGGAAAACTTATCGATAGCTCACTATTGGTCCAACTTTTAAAGTATACCTTTAAAGAGACACCTTAGAAATTAATAGATTTTTAAGACCCTTTCTTATTAATTTTTATAGATTTAGCACTTTAAAATTAAAATAATCAAAGAACAATAAACTAAAAAGAAATGAAGACGATTACAACTGCAATACTTATGTTATGTTCAGTAGGTGTATTTGCACAGACAAATACAGAGTTAAAAAAACATTTTGAAGCCTATTACAAGCAAATGAAAAAGCAAGGTGATAAGCAAGGTGTTATCAATGCCATGACACATCTCGATGTTTTAGAACCTTCTGTAGCACGTAAAGATACGTTGGCTTATATCTATCTTTCTGAAGGACAATATATGCAAGCTTTAAACACCATTGGTGTAGAGAAAAACCCAACAGACTCGGATATGAATGTAGAGGTAAAAGCTTTAGCATTAAAAAATCTTAATCAAATAGAAATGGCTTTAGAGCATTTTGAAGTGTTATACAAACGTAACCCAAATGTATATTTGGCTTATGAGATGGCTGAGATGAAAATTCAGACTAAGGACTTAGTTGGCGCACGATTAAACATTGATTACGCCATGGCTAATGTTACGGAAGACATGAAGCGTGCATTTTACGAGCAACAACAACCTTATGAAACATCTATGAAAGCAGCTTTAATGTATCTTAAAGGCTTATTAACGTTTACTGAGAATAAAGAAGCGAATATGGATGCCGCTTTAAAATTTATGAACGATGCTTTAGCTATTGATCCTAATTTTAATCTTGCAAAGATTAGTAGAGAAGCGTTAGAGGCTCAGAAAGCCCAACGTGCTAAGCGCGCTGCTGAGAAAAAAGAATAATACTTTAATAGAACATAATCAAAAAACGCAGCTCAATGAGCTGCGTTTTTAGTTTTATAATTATTCTGGTTGAATCTGATTATAATAATCACCTTCAAGCTTTTTATTGATGAGATAATTAAGATTAGAAAAAGCTATAAAAAGTGCTTTTATATTTGATAATTTTTCCTCTCTACTAATATTATCTATCGTTAGGTTTTCGTTAAGCTTTAAAAGCTCTGTTTCAATAATAGCATTTCGTGAAATAATTAAATTGGTTTGAAACTGCTCTGGCATCTGCGTTTTAAATTCTTTAATAAACTTTTTTAGTAGATCTAAATCACCATTGAAAAAAGAAAAATCTGCTTTCTTTAAATAACTAATTTGTGTTGCTAGTTCGTGATATCTGTCCCAAGCTGCAATGGCATTTTCGCTTTCGCTACTCAGGGCATAATCCATATATTCAATGCTCTCAATAGTTTTAGCTGTAATTTTTTTGCGCTCTTGTGGGATTTCTGTGGCTTCTATATCTGTTGTAGTGGTATTACCAGAGTCATCGCAACTCATAACCATAATACTACATAATAATAAAACAACGAATTTAATTTTCATAAAGCGTAACTAATTTTGACTGTAAATATACTAAACTATCAATTGTAATGATTTAGTATGTGCTACCGAAACTAAATTGAAGAATTCTTAATAATACTCTCATTTTCTGAAAATTTTAATATTCCAACGCCTAAATTCTTATTACTTTTGGCGAAAATTCAAAAAGAGCACATGTCTTCAAAAATATTAATCATTGGTGCCTGTGGGCAAATAGGAACAGAATTAACGACTAAGTTAAGAGATATCCATGGTGTAGATAATGTTATTGCTAGCGATATTAACACACGTAAATTAGAGTTAGTTAATGCTGGTCCATTTGTAATTTTAGATGCCAAAAACTTTAATGCCATTAAAGATTGCTGCATTAATCATAATGTAGATACGGTTTACCTTATGGCTGCTTTACTTAGTGCTACAGGCGAAAAATATCCGATGGAAGCGTGGGATTTAAATATGAATTCGTTATTCCATGTGCTTAATTTAGCTAAAGGAGGACAAATCAAAAAAGTATTCTGGCCAAGTAGTATTGCCGTTTTCGGGCCAACTACTCCGAACCAAAACACACCACAACACACTATTTGTGAGCCAACAACCGTTTACGGAATTACTAAGCAAGTGGGTGAGCGCTGGTGCGAATATTATCACGATAAATATGGAGTAGATGTACGAAGTATTCGTTATCCAGGAATTATCAGCCACAAAGCTATGCCAGGAGGAGGAACTACGGATTATGCTGTAGAAATATACCACGAAGCTATAAAAGAAGGCAAATACGAAAGCTTTTTAGCTGAAGACACCAACTTACCAATGATGTTTATGGACGATGCTATAAAAGCGACTACCGACCTTATGGCAGCACCTTCCGAAAATATTAGCATCAGATCGTCTTACAATTTGGCTGCTATGAGTTTTACACCAAAAGAAATTGCAGAAAGTATTAAAGCGGAAATGCCAGAATTTACAATGACGTATAATCCAGATTTCAGACAAGCTATAGCTGACAGTTGGCCTTCATCTATAGATGATAGCGTAGCCCATAAGGATTGGAACTGGTCGCACGATTTTGATCTTAAAAAAATGACTTCAGAAATGTTAACGCAATTGAAGAAAAAGTATCAGTCATAACACTAAAATTATATAAAAAAAGCAAGAGAAACCGAACTCTTGCTTTTTTATTGTAATAGTGGTAATAACTAGTATTATTAATCTTTACTACTATCATTTAGCATACTCTTATATACAATTCCATGAGAAGCCTCTAATTGCGTTCCAAGGACATAAGCTGCTATTGTTGCAATATCTTCCATTTGAATTTCAGAAAACACCACACCTTTTTTAAAATCTGGACCATAAGCTACAAATCCCGTTTGAATATTTTTAGTATCGGGATACTGACCATGTTTACCTCCATGGGCAGCTTTTATTAATTGCCCTTCTCTATCGTTATTAAAGCTAAAACCATCGTTTGCAGATAAAGCCAAAACAGCTTCTGGATTAGCTCCTCGAGAAGTCATCTCTTCTCTAGAAACAATTCGAAACGCTTTTTTGATACTAAAAGGTAAACCTTCGAGTTTCTTTACTATTTTTTCTAATGTTTTTGTATCGTTTCTATCCTTTAAATGTAAGAATGCCGAACCACCAGTACTTAAAAAGAAAGTGTCTTTATCCAATACTCCTATTTCTTTTAACCATAAGTTCGCAGCAATACTAGAATGTACCGTATAAAAACCATGATCTCCAGTGATAATAACATTAGTTTGCTCTAAAATATTAGCTTTTTTTAAAGCATCCATTATGGTACTCACAGCTTGGTCTGCCCCAGCAATTGCCTTTTCGACACCAACACCATCACGTCCGTTTCTATGCTGTGCTCCATCGGTATTTGGCAAATGAATCGTTAATAAATTGGGAGTATAGGTTCTAATAATATAGCCAGCTATTCGACCCAAATTTTGATCCATACTTAAGGAACTTAAATTATAATCATTCACGTCTAAGTTACCTGTTGCGTTAGCTATAGCCTCTCCAAATAAACCTTTTGGCGTTGCATATTGTTGTGTTGCACCACGTCGGTCTCTCGGATTATCAAAAGACCATATTTCTGGGATGTTATAATCTATAACATTTGCATTTACAGTAATAGGCCATGATACAGAAGCTGTTTTTAATCCGACGTTTTTTGCAGCTTCCCATAAGGTTTCCGCTTTTACAGAATTAAAATCATAGTACCAGTTACCTGGTGTACCTTCTTCTGAAACTTGAGTATTGTAATAAATTCCATGTTTATCTGGACCCACACCAGTAATTAACGTGGTATGTGACGGGTAAGTTACTGTCGGAAAAATACCATTAACACCTTTAGATGCAATACCATTATGAGCTAAATCCTTAATATGAGGAGTTGGCCATTGATCTTGCAAATAAAAATCTGGCCTAAACCCATCGATACTAATAATCACTAAGTGCTTTGCTTTTTGCGCAGCGATAAGGTTGAAGCCAAAACACACTGCTATCAGAACATAAATATATCTCAATTGCTTTTTCATGTTTTCAGAATTAATTAAAAGGCAATACGTGCGTTGACGTTTTATTGGCGACCAACACACGATTCATATCATAAAGCATCGTTACATTTCCTGTGGTTTCATCTACAGTATAATCATCTAAACCAAGATCCATAGGAATAAAGCCAGGAATCACAGGTAAGGTAAATTCATCTGAAATATTAGCATTATTTAACTGCTCTGTTTGAGACACAGGAAACTTAATACCTAAATCATTTGAACGTCTACCCTCACTGATAAAAATCTCTTGACGCATTAAGTAAATAAGATATAATACATCATCTACATTTTCGGTTGCATCAATAGCCATATGAGAAACACTTGTTCCAGAAACAGTGTAAACAGGAATAAGATCTGCTTGTCTGTCTAAAACATAACCTGATTGAAATTCTTGCCCGCTTTCAAAACGAACATCTACCGCTGTGGTTGGATAATCTTGTCTGTTGGTTCCATTTCTTAATTCTTCGCTATCATCTAAATACATCACAGGTCTCGCACTCAACACATTGTCTATTAAATCATGTAATGTAGCTGTTGCCATTTCTAAATTGTTTTCAGCCGTATACGCTTCGGCTAAAATTAAATACGCCTCTTCTACTTTAGCAAGAGCCATTGGTTTTTGATCTTCTGCAGCCGTACCTATGTCAAAAAATTTAGGATCTAAAAAGTCTAACCTTGGTAATGGTGCAAACCTATTCTCGCTAGCTGTAAACGTGGCATTTTGAATTTCATTAGAAACACCATTGGTGCCATCAAATTCTACAGTAAACAACAAGCTAGTATTGCTAATTACAGTTTGAGCAAAAGATTTTGCGTTCGCTCTATCGCCTAAACTACGGTACACTCTAGATTTTAATAATTGGTACGCTAAAGTGGTTTCAGAATCACTTTCGTTTTCAATCGCAAGATCTAAATAACTAAGGCTCTCGCCTAATAATTCGTTTGGTGCATACGCTTCTCCATTACTATTCATAGGCAATCCAGTGAAATTTTCACCAGATAATATTAAGGCGTAAGCTTTAGCAAAATATGCATAAGACCATTGTTGTGCTGTAGCATCAGGATCGCTAGGCAATACGGTTTCTAAAGCATATTCCGCCATTTCTCTTAAGGCTCCAATTTCTACCTGCATACTATTTCCGTCGATATCTGTGTAATCAATTTGAGGAATATCATAGACTTTATTATAAAGCGTATAATTGTTAAAATAATTATCTGATACCATTTCGGAATTGATGACGATTGCACTCATGGTTAAAGCAAGTTGCCTTTTAATACCGATTACCCAGCTCGTTGCAGAGTTCGTATTATTCAAGAAATCATCTTCCGTTACATTAGGGTTATCGACACATGCGGTAAGTGTCAGAAACAAAACTGTGATGTATATATATACTGTTTTCATGTTATTTGTTTTTAGAAATTTATTTTTAATGAGGTTAAAAATTCTCTTGGCGCAGAGTACGTAGCGTATGAAATACCACCTGTAGAAGCGCCACCTTGACCCGTTGCTGAACCACTAATTGTAGCTTCAGGATCAAATGACGATGCTGTAAAATTGAGCGGATTATTCACACTAAACCCAATTAATACAGATTTAATAGTGTTGGTATTTTTAGGGATATAATTGTAATTTATTCCCATGGTTCTAATTTTAATAAAATCAGTCTTTTCAGTAAATAAATTTGTGAAATTCAACCAATTTGAGGTCCCGTTAGCTTCAACCTCAGCTGCTGGTACAATATCATCTGAAGCACCATATAGAAATCGAAACTGTTGATCGAAACTATTAGCGTAAGCTCCTTTTTGGTAACTACCATTAGCATAGAAACTGAAGTTCTTATAAGCGAAGTTGATACCAAGATTACCAAATAAATCTGGAATCGTAGTTCCTAAATACGATTGTGCTGTCGTAGACTCTAAAACACCATTCTCATCAAAAGTTCCATAATTTCCTCTGATATAACCTATAGGATACCCTTCCTCTACAACAGTTTGAATGGTTCTAGCACTAAATCCATTAATATTAAATGGTGCTACACCTCCTGAATCTACGACTAAATTATCTAAAGTATTTACCGATACATTAAGCGATAAGGTTACATTTTCAGTTTGAATCGGAATAAAGTTGGCATTTATTTCCCATCCTTTATTTTCGATCTCTCCGATATTGTACAATTGACTACTTGCATAACCACTAGATGGTGTTGGTGGCACGTAGAATAGCGCATCTTTGGTATTGGCATTGTAATAGCCTACTGATAAGTTCACTCTGTTATTAAATAAGGCTGCGTCTATACCGACTTCAAAAGTTGTGGTTTTTTCAGGTTTTAAATCCGGATTTCCAGATTGTCCAAAAAAGGCCGCTTGTTCACCTAAAAAGCCATCAAAATCTATAGTTCTTTCATTCACAAACGCTGGAGGTAAATTACCTGCAACACCATAGTTACCGCGTAATCGTAAAGAATTTATAGCTGTTGCATTTTCCAACCAAGGCTCTGAGCTTACTAAATAAGACACACCAGCTTTAGGGTAGTATTGTGTACCAATATTATCACCAAATGAGGGGTTTCGGTCTCCTCGAATCCCTAAGTCTAAGAACAACTTATCTTTAAACCCTATATTTTCTTGAAAATAGAAACCATAGTTAAGCACCTCAGCTAAATATTCTTCACTTGTTTTTATAGCCGCATCGCTAATCGTTTCGGCTCCATCTCTAATGTTTGTACCTGTGTACTGAATTTGATGATCTGAATTTCGAAATAACTGACCACCTAGAGTTGAGATAAATGAAAACTGACCCGTTTCAAATTTATGTTGTGCACTTAACTCGAGCGTAACACCAAAGTATTTACGTTCTGTATTAGCGATACTTCCTTCGTCTGTAACACGCGTTTGGGTGGTATGCGATAAGTATTCGTTGGTTTGGATGGTTTGATCGTTCTGAACTCTATAATCAATACCTCCAACAAATTTAGCTTCAAAATTATTTACAGGTTTGTAAGCGAAACTTTGAGAGGTTGTAAATCTATTAATTGAGATTTCGTTGTCTTGTAGTTCTTCTGCTTTTTTCACAAAATCATTAATTTCACTGAACTCGGCAGCACTAAGATCGTCTAATCTATTGTTAAACCCTTTTAAAACAGAAGCGCCACTTTCTGCAAACCATAAACCTGTATAACCACCTTGGTTACCATTACGGTTTCTGTTGTACCTATTATTGACGTAAATAAAAGAACTATTATAGGTTACTTTTTCTCCTAATTTCGCTTTAAAACCTGTGCTAAAATCTATTTTTGTGTTAGCGTTATTATCTGCAATTTGAGCTCCGGTGTTATCTAAAAAATTTCCGGAAAAACTATAACCAAAACCTTCCGAATTACCACCACTTATACTTAAATTGTACTTTTGGTATGTTCCTGTTTCAAATAATAAGTCTTTAGAGCGATCAAAATAAAGGAAATCTGCAGTTGGCGCTATGATGCCCATTTGCGTTGAAGCTGTAATTTGTGTTCCTCTAGAGCTTCCTTTTTTTGTAAAAATTTGAATGACTCCATTGGCAGCATCAGAACCATATAAGGTTGTTGCGGCTCCACCATTAATGTATTCAATACGCTCTATATTATCCATTGGAATATCGGCAATAGAACTCATAGCAGCCCCTTGTGCACTACCACCACCTAAAGCACTGGTGGTATTTAAATTATCCATACGCACACCATCTATATAAAAGACTGGTGTTGAGCTAAGAAAAGCTGAATTAATACCTCGAGATCTAATTAATGTTGTTGCTCCGGACTGGCCTCCGGTAAAATTAATCTGCGTATTTGGTAATTTGGTAGCAATCAATTGATCTATACGCTGCGATGGCAAACCGGCTAAATCTTCAGACTTTAGCACTTCAACATTACTAGATAATCGTTTTCTTTGTACACTAGCAC
>Ga0193952_1000720_pt1 | contig 13260 bp, 11 predicted proteins | sample BB_3_MG_FD_140368 | JGI IMG/M metagenome (GOLD analysis project Ga0193952, IMG submission 140368) | Microbial mat bacterial communities from the Broadkill River, Lewes, Delaware, United States - BB_3_MG | ecosystem: Environmental > Aquatic > Freshwater > River > Microbial mats | place: USA... | reverse complement strand
TGTGTCGAGGCCAAAATGGCATCGCCTGAGCTGCTGGTTGAAATATCAGTCGTGGCGGCACTGAAAAGCTAACGCAGTTTGAGCCCCCTACGGAAGTTATCTAACGGGTAGCTTCCTGACACGGAAGCCAATCCTATCTTACTCATATTCTTAGCCAACCTGTCTATACTGAGGGGGACGGCCACGTGTGTGCGTCCAAGACTGTAGGAGGATGCCATGTCTATACAGCGCTACGAAACCTTCCCCCGTGCCAGTCAGGCGGTGTGCTACCAAAAGACTGTGTATTTAAGCAGTTTGGTTTCGAAAGATCTGACAAGCGATATCTAATGTACAAACACAATCGGTACTGGATCAGCTAGGGAAGGTGTGATTAAGTATCCCGCATGAGATAATCACGGCTCACACACAGTAAGGGGGTTTCGATGGATCAGCAGCTCACTTTCGCGGACAGTGAGTATTGTCATAAACGCCGCCGCCCTTACCCATTATCGACGATGCTTCTCTATGCGGTTGTTTGCCGGTTTGCCCCTAGATAAAACCATCCCGTATCACTCAACCATTCTGAAGTTTCACCACCAGCTGGAACGCTATCAATTTGGCCCGTCAGACTTTTGAAGAGGTAAGCCAGTGGCTGCCTGACGCGAGTGTTCTGCAGAAAGATGGGTCGCAGTTTGATGCCACTATAATTGAAGCACCCAGCTATCAAAAACAGCACCGGTGCGCGTGATCCCAAGATGCACCAAACCCCATTGAAGAAGCACCTTCGTATCCATAAGAGACCGCTGAACATTGAATACATGAAGGCCAGCATCCGTGCCAAAGTTGAACACCCTTCCGGGTGATCAACTGCCCATTTGGTTTGATCAGCAGAAGGGGTCGGAAGATCGGGCCTGATCACACCTTCCCAAATGTTCTAGTCAACGATCAGAGTAATAACATATGCACTCATGAGTTGATAGCACCCTGTAAAAACCATGTCTTTTTTAAGAATGCTACTCAAATCAATGTTTAGCTTTATTTCAAAGCTTCTCTGGTCGGTATCTATATGCGTAATTGTTGCCGCATTAAAATCAAAGTAATAGTTAACTTCCGGGTAAAGTGCTTTAAACAGGCTTTCTTTTGCGGAAAATATTAACGAAAAAGCAGCTAATTTAACTATCCCGTGATCATTAGCCAGTTGCTCTTCAGCTTTACTCACTATAGTTTCAATTAGCTCATCCGATACTTCATTTATAAGTGGTTCAATATCTATACCTATGCGTTTTGCAATACCATCGGAACAAATCGCACAAATAGCTATCTGGTCGGCATGACTGATAGAGCCCTTTACATATTTAGGCCATACAGGGGCTCTGTCGATACCCATGTCAACGTCAACACTGCCAACGCTCAACGCACTAAGCATAGAAGCAGCCAATGCCCTTCCTGCTAAAAATTCAGCCTTGCGATTATGCACTGAGCCAGACAGTTTATTAAACAGATCTTCACCCAGTACCTCTATTGCCAATGGGTCTGAATAAAAAGAAGGATTAAATTCACACCTGCAACAAGTAACAGGAAACCCATCGAAAACCAGTGGTGTTATAGCCATAATAAACGGTGATAAGTTACTATTAACTTTGACCTCAGTCATTTCAATGTCATTTTCATATAAAATAGAAGGCATAATGATCCAGCCTCATTGATAAACAACGGCCTACAGTTTTAAAATCAATCATAAGCACTCTGCCGGTTAACAGAAGTATGTTTTTTCAGACTGACCGACTCAAAAACCCTATCCGCGCCATTAAACACTCCTACCAACACGGCATTAAAGAGCCGGTACACGATCATCAGGCGATTCAACTTTTACACATTTTGAAGGGTGTAATCCGTGTTTATGCTCAGGGTAATTGCTGGGTCATTCCTCCCTCTCGGGGACTTCTGATACCGGCAGGGCTCCCCCACAGCTTGGTAGCGGTAGGTAGTGTTGATGTACGCACTCTTTTCATAGACCCCTTTGCCCGTGCAGACCTGAGTAATGAGCTAGGTATTTTTCAAGTCAGTCCGCTACTCAGAGAGCTGATTAATGCGGCGTCTGACTTCCCAGATGGCCTTGCAGCCGGCTCACGTGAAGAACGTATCAATGAACTTATCCTTGATGAGCTGCGTTTAATTCACCTGACCGACTTCAACGTAGCCATGCCGATATCGAAAGAGCTCAAGGCTTTTTGCGACAGGGTGTCAGCTCATTTGGAGCGCCCTTGGGAGCTCGCCGATGTCGCGTCCTCACTGAATGTTTCTGCACGCACCATTTCCCGCAAATTCCATACAGAAACAGGGATGAGCTTTGGCGAATGGCTCCGGCGCTTCAGACTTTTGAAAAGCATGGAACTGCTGGCCAGCGGGTTCTCTGTTATGGACGCGGCTGTAGCCGTTGGTTACGACAGCCATAGCTCCTTTAGCACCATGTTTAAAAAGCGTATCGGCATTTCGCCCAACTCTTTTGTTGCTTACCCCAGTCAGGATCATGAAAGCGAAGTGTCACTGAATACAGAGCAATCTCCAAGTGGATAAGTGCAACAGGCCAGCCTAATTCCTTGCTCGATACTCTCTGGGTCTAATGCTTCGGTACATCCACCATGAGTATTTCCTTCAATTCTTACCATGCATGCACCACACAAACCATTCCGGCAAACCGAGGTAATGTAAGCACCCGCTTCTTCTGCCAACTCTAGTATTGTTTTATCGCCTTTTGCATTATCACAAAGTACTTCTGCATCAAGCTGAACCTGGATTCCCGACGCCAACGCCTCTTCGTTCGGATGCACCAGAGAAAAGTGCTCAGTCAGAATATCATGCTGCGAGAGGTTCAAAGACTGTAGATGGCTGGTCATATCAGCCACATAACCGCCGGAGCCACAAATGAAGGCCTTGAAGGCAGATATATCAGGACAGTGATGTTGAATGGCTTGTTGTTTAAGCCGACAGGTCTCTCCGTCATGATCGGCTGGGCGTTGAGTAAAATTCACATGTAAATGGCTTTTTTCCAACTGTTGAGCCAGCATGGTGAATTCACGCTGGAAAATAAAATCCTCAGGTGTGCTGAAACTTAAGAAAATGTGCAGAGGCTTTTTAAAGGCGGCCTTGTTTAAGTTTTGCAACATCGGCAGTAAAGGCGTTACGCCACTGCCTGCACCAAACAATGCCAGAGGATGTTCAAGATGGTTTTCATCAAGATAGAACTCCCCCATCGGCTGAGTAACCCAACAGTACATCCCTACAAAAGCATTTTCAAAAAGCCAGTTGGAGACGACCCCCAATTCGACTTTCTGTATGGTTATCCTGATACTCCCTTCAGTACCGGAAAAAGTCGAAATTGAGTAGTAACGTGTATAGACAACACCATCAATCTCCAGTGTGAGATGAACATACTGGCCCGGTTTATAGCTTATATCAATGAGCCCAGACAGCTTTATTTGTAAAGAAACGGTGCGAGGTGTTTCTCGGATTACCTGCGTTACCCGACTATAATATTGCGTTTCACCCATGGAGTTACCTAACTGTAATTTGGCGCTCACAATTCTTCCCTTTTTGTGAAGTGGCGGGAAGGCAGCAAAAGTACGCCCTTCCCGCTTATCGCTACTTGGCAGCCGCTACCGGCTGAGAGCTTGGATTAGTTTTTACGAACTTATGTCCATACTGGATAATAGCTATCCCCGCTACGGTTATAAGCGCGCCAATCCAGTTGGCAATCGTGACCTTCTCATCCAGAATCACAATACTTCCCAGCATCGCGAAAAAAGGCATTGAGAGGCTGAACGGTGATATTTTATCAACACTGAACTTCGCCAACAGCTTGTACCATAGAATGAATGCCAGCACGCCACCCAGAACAGCGGTATAGAGGAGAGCTCCCCACGCTTCCGGAGAGGCACTGTACAGAGATTCAATCTGACCTTCCTCCGTCATGAAAGAAAGAGCAAACAGAGCCGGAAACGATATCAAAGCGACGGTTGCATTCAACCCTACAGGATCAAATGGCCCTAACTTCCGGACACAGATATTGCCAACGGCAAATATTAAGGCTGACCCTGCAATAATCATCAGACCATATATATTGGTGTTTTCCTGCGGCATGCCGAGAATCAATGAGACGCCCATAATGCAAACCGCCGTCCCTACTAACCCATGCTTGGCCAGCGTTTCACCCAGAACGATTGAGCCCAGCAACAACGTAAAAATAGCATTGGTCTGGTAAACAATCATGCCGGACGTAACGTCGGAATATTTAAAGCCAATATACAGCAATGCAAAATGCATCACCCCTTGCGTCAGGCCAATAACAGCCGCTTTGCTAAATTGCCCCTTGAGTCGCATCAGGAAGGGCAACAGAATAATGAACATCATCAGAAAGCGTAATGCCACCATAAAAACAGGAGGAAATTCTCCAATACCAAATTTCAACATAACTGCCTGAATACCCCAGATACAGGGCACTCCAATGGCAGCTAAAAACCATAAAGTGCTCATGAACAGTCCTCGTTTAACCGACTACCTCTTCAGTCACACAACAAATGCTTTCAACACTTGCCAACGCACCCTGCGCGAAGTTCGACAAAAACTTATCAAGTTCTTCCTGAGACCCTGTTTTGGGCTCTCCTGCCATTTCCCATACCACTTTACAACAGGATTCAGGTAACTCTTCTACACTCATAAACTCCCAAAGATTTCTGATATTCAGAGAAGTGGAAATGATATTAAAATGCATCTGCATGCTTCGGTTATCCCTGAATGACACTTGGTCAACTACATAATCCCCTGACTCGAATGTCTTAACCCTGACCTGACCCTGACCCTGACCCTGACCCTCACCTATCATCTGGCATTTAATCAGCCCATCGGTAAAAAGATCAAATCGTGCAAAGTTACCCACAACATCCCAGACCAGAGCAGCAGGGGCATCTATCAGTTTTTCTGTTCTCACCGTATTCGTTTGAGGAACTGCAGGATAAAAGTGACGGTGGCGCGTGTTGTTGTCCATATTCTAAACTCCCTGCCAGATGGGCATTACCCCCATCTGGTTACTAACATGCTTATGCAGCTTTCGCGGCTTCAATGATTTCTTTAACGTTATTCAAAGCACCTTGAGCAAACCCGGCTACAAACTCTTCAAAATCAGCTTGCTGGGTTTCTTTCTCCCAAGGTTCACCCGCAATATCCCAGATAGCTTCACAATGCTCAGCATCAATCGGGTTAACACGCATAGATGACCACAAATTACCAATATCCAAATTGGTATAGATCAAACTCCAGTCCATCACCATGTTCTCATCATCACGGCTATTCAGCTGCTCTATCACTACATGGCCATCAGCAAAAAGCTTTTTACGAACGGAGCGCATACCTTCACCAGTCATTTCGATTCGTTCCAAACCATCAACGAATTTATGGAAGCCTGAGAAGTCTCCCACGATTGACCAAACCTCAGCGGGGGAACCCTTTATAGTTACGGGAGTGCTGATCGTGTTAGTTTTAGGAATACTAATCAGTGTTGAGCGTTTTTCAGAATAATTCATCTATCTATCCTTAAGGTAAGGGAACCTGTAAAGCAGCACACAGCGCTTGTTTACAGGCTCCTCAGGTTATGAAGCGATTAACTTGATGTTTTCATATTGATCAATAAACCCGCTCGAAATGAGATACCCCAGATTTGCATCAACCAACTTGTGGTTCTTTTCCGGATAATCCATTCCAGACTGCTTTAAACGGTTTAAGGTCTTTTCATAGTCAATATTGGAAATGTCACCAATATCTTCAGATGTTTCATCAAGGTAAAACGAGACAACCTGGTATAGTGCATTTGTCTCATCAAGCGTCAGCAGCATATTGCGCCACTCGCCATCCGGTATGAAACTGATTGCTATACCATGATCATTAAGCCGACCCACATATTGTTTCCAGGTCAGAGGCTTCGGGTTGTGGAAGTGAAGTACCGGCGTATGCTTCGTTTTATCCAATGAGCCTTCAACCAGCCCTTTAGCGATGAAGTCGACAGGACACAAATCAAATTGCAGATCCCAGTCAGGCGCTACTCCCATTTGTGCAGAGCCTTTCAACAACAGCAGAATACGGTTCTGATCAGGGAAGCAATGGCCCGTAAGGGAGTGGCCGGTAACATTTCCGGGGCGCACCAGTGTCACTGGCAGCCCTCGTTCATAAGCCTGCCACACCAATTGCTCAGAAACCCATTTGGTAAGGTTATACCCATTGTTGACAAAAGCAGGAAGCTGCCCAGCCGGTCCATCTTCAACAATGTGCCCCTGCTCATTCAAATTGCTGGCCGCACTTAACGTTGATACATAAACCACTTGCTTCTGCTGTCCGGTGCAAGCCATGTGCAGCAGATCAATAGTCGAGCGTACATTCGCATTAAACAGGTAAGTGTAATCATAGATATGATTCACCTGTGCACCATTGTGATAAATAACATCGACATTATCGCAAAGCATTTGATAGTCGCTATCATTCAGGCCTAGGCGTGGCTCGGCCAGATCACCACAAACCACTTTAATACGCGGGTTTTTATTGAGCCCTTTAACTCCGAACTTTTGATAATTATCAGCCAGCTTCTTCAACGCGTACTCCTGCGAGCTTGCTCGAATATGGCAATAGATAGTTGCATCAGTCTTTTGAACCAGTTGCTCTAGGATATGCACGCCTAAAAAGCCTGTTGCCCCTGTCAATAAAACAGCACGCGGATTAAAAGCATACAGGTTTTCTTCAACAAGCGGCTTTACATCGTGGTGCAGAACCATATCTGCATAAATTCGATCTGATATCTGCGCCCCTTTCGTCAGCTCATCTGATGTTAAAAGATTACTCAGTGCTTCAATGGTTGGGTTTTCCATAAAGCGCGCTAACGTAAAGCTCCCCTCATAGGTATTCTTTACGGTCAGGAGCATTTTTGATACCAATAGGGAGTGTCCTCCCAGATCAAAAAATGAAGACTTCAACGATAGATCTTCCGGTTCCAGATCCAAGGCTTTAGCCCAGATTTCCCTCAACTCCGTTTGCAGCTCACTCCAAACTTCGTTATCTTCGGTAACCGCAGAACGAACCTTCAACTCAACCAGTTTCTTACGATCAACTTTTCCGTTAACTGTGTAAGGAAACTCCAACATTTCCTGAATAATTGCCGGCATCATATAGTTAGGCAGGCAGCCTTCTAACTTTTCACGCAGCAGTTCAATGGAAACATCAGCTCCCGGGCCTTTAACAAACGCTCGAATCTGTTTTTTATCATCAGCCACGACGACACATCCAGCATAAAGGTTCAATCGCAGAATAGCGTTCTCTATTTCACCTAGCTCAACCCGAAACCCTCGAATTTTCAGTTGGTTATCCCGACGGCCTATAAAGTTGACCTCACCATTGTTGTCCCAGAAGCAGATGTCACCTGTACGATACATTGTCGTCTCATGTGCAATGGCATCCAGTTGCACAAACCGTTCGGCTGTCTGTGCCTCATCCTGCACATAGCCGGGCCCCACGCCTTTACCAGCTATATACAATTCCCCAGGTTCCAGAGTCTGGCAAGGTTCACCTTTTTCATTAATCAGATAAATCTGCGCATTGTAAATAGGCTTGCCTATAACCTTGTTATTACTGCCCGGAGAGAAGTGTTTGAAAGTCGCCAGAATAGTACATTCAGTAGGCCCGTATATATTGATCAGACTTGCCTGCCCAGACCAATGATCGATAGCAGCACTGTCACAAACATCCCCCCCGGTAATGATGTATTCCATAGAAGGCCATGCATATTGCGGCAGCGCCGAGAGCATGGCCGGAGGAATAAAGCAGTGCGTCACAGCATCATGCCGGATCAACCTGTCAAGTTGATCGAAATCATGTCGCTGTTCCTGCGAGGGTATAACCAGTGTTGCTCCTGCTGTAAATGTAGGGAAAATATCCAACAAGGAAGCATCAAAAGAAACAGTCGTAAACTGAAGACATCGAGACTCTGATGAAATATTCGCTTCAGATATATACCAGTGACAAAAGTGGGTAATGTTATCGTGAGTCAACCGGACACCTTTCGGCACCCCCGACGATCCTGATGTGTAAATCATCACTGCATTAAGGTCAGCAACGTCTGCACTCCGAAGCTCAGGCACTGTAAATGCTGCCTTAGGCTGGCCTTCAAGGGCCTCTACCGAGGCAGACAAAGTATCAATGTCGAAATCCAGAGTTCCAATCAGTAAATCCGGATTAGAACCATTCAGAATGTTCTTAATACGGTCTGCAGGATACTCGGGGTCGATAGGCACATAACAAGCGTTCAGTTTTAACACGGCCAGAATCGATGCATAGAGCTCAATCGACTTTGGCAGAGAGATCGCAATAACCTGCTGTTTAGCACATTCACTGGCTCCCAGCCGTTGCTGAATATTTGAAGCATACATTTCAACCTTACTACACAGCGCTTTGTAACTAATTGATGTATCACCAAACTGAATAGCGGGTTTTTCCGGTAACAACCCGACAGTATCTTCAAAAGTTTTATACAAGTTTTTAATATAGTGCCCATTCTCAGCAGTCTCGTTCGACTGATGCCACACCTTTAAAGCATCAAGATCAACCTGAGGATAATGCAATAAATCATGTGCTGGAGAGGTATTATCTGCGGTTATACCCTGTGATATACGCGTTAGAGTCAACGAGACGCACTGCTCTAACTCCATACAGATTTCTTGATGAACATCTGCTCCGTTATGTGAAAATCCCCCTTGTATGACAGACTGGGCAATAGTCACCAACTGCCCATTAAACGGCGTCACCGTAGCAATAAAATATCGCTGGGTATCACGGTCATAAGCAATGCTGATATAGACAGAAATATCGGCATGTAAATCAACAGCGTCAGAGCAGTAGCGTTCAAGTGTTAAATCAGCCTGCGCTGCTACACCAACAGACACTACCCCGCCCGGAGCAGATGAAAAAGCATCCATGTTAATATTGTGTCCAAGCTCATAAATATGAGCTGCAAGCTCATGCGGGCAAGGACACCTGGCATCAAGTGCAATAGAAAAAAGTTTCATTGTCTTTCCCTGACTTAAGAATACTGAGCAAGAAGCTCACGTGTAGGTGCGTGCTCAAGAATCCCTGACGCAATAAAGAAACGGCGAATGTTTGCCACCATTGGATGCTGGCTGGTGATAGGGTAGCCACCTACCAGATTATCAAGGACTTTACCTTTAACCACATCAGGCAAGCCAAGCTGGTTGACCAGAGCCGTATCAAATTCTTTCTGGATATCATTGGTAAGGTACTCTTCCAGAAATTTTGGCAATGCTGAACCGATGGCCAGACGGGATACCTCATCAATCTCAGCCCAGTAAATTTTGACAAGTTCCGTCCAGAACTTTGAATGGCGCCCTTCATCCGCAAGATGATCTGCCATAATGCCCTTGATTGAGCGTTTGACGCTGTTATCACTGGCAAAAGCAGCCACATCAGATGTCACTGTATTTTCAGAAATCGCCACAGCAATCAACTCGACACCAGCTTTATGATTGGCATCTTCTAACGAAGCGATAGCTTTTGGGATCGCCCGGCTCAACTCAATCTCATCAAAGACCTGAAAAGGCTTGGTGCCGGTCTGTTGCTCGAGCTGATTCTGGAAATCCATTGCAACAAACGCATGATAGTCTTCATCGATTACCACTGACATTGCGTCGTATCTGGCATCAAAAGAAAACTCGAAAGGAAAACGCCCTTTAGCAATTTCTAATGCAGTTTTGTTAACAATTTCCGTCTCAAAAATAACAATATCGTTAATATACTTATATAGGCTTTGAAGCAAAATAGTATCTTGTACATCATCGCCCAACTTCTCAATTACAGGATCAAAACACAATGGCTGCCTTTCCTTTGGGTAAAAGGAAAGCTCATCATTCTCGATAACCCGACGTGGCCGAGTTCGAATTGTCGCTCGTTGTTCCCATGAAGTTGCATGTGTTTGATAAGCCATGTTTAATTCCCTTTTAATAGCGATACAAATAGATCAGTAGTAGTGAATTTCAAGCAGGACACATCCGCTGTCGCTGCTGAAGGGACCATGGTGGGTACCGGCAGGTCTGAGAAAGTACTCACCCGCTGTATATTTATGCTTAGTGCTCAATGTATCTTTATCGAGAAGAATCTGGTCACCTGATACCAGATAGACTTCTTCATGATAATCATGCAAGAAAACATCTTTGGTCGCTGCGCCGGGATTAAAGCGAACAAAGCGCGTTCTTAAACCTTTTTTGTCATCAACATCCAAGGTATCTTCGATAATGATTTGCTCGATACCAGGATCAAACCCAGGAGGAGTACTCCAATTTTCGGACGGTATATTTATAACCCTTTCCATTTTCACTAAACTCTCTCTGTGAATTAAAAAAGCCTGAGGTTAATCAGGCTCATGAAAGCTTCTTACTGTTCCAAGAAGCAACTAACTGCATTCAGTGTCGCCTGCAAAACGGCTTTTAATGAGTCGGCATCGATTGCAACGCCGTAAAAACTTTGCTGTGTTCTTGATTGGATCTCGACATAAGTAACAGCTCGGCTTTGCGTACTCACCCCCAGGGTATGCTCGGAATAATCCTTAATGTTTATCTCGATATCGAAAGCATGTTTGATCCCGTTGACCAACGCACTGATAATGCCTGCCCCCTTACCCTGAACCGATACTTCACGGCCTTTGTGATTCAGCTTTGCAGAAATGCACAGCCCCTCTGCCACAGACTTGCTCTCGTACTCGACAAGCTGAAGGTTAGGCTGACTCACAACACCATACGACTCACGAAATAACTGCCAGATTTCTGTCAGGCTCATTTCACAACCCGAGTGGTTGGTAAAGGCTTTTACCTTTTCGCTGAAATCAACCTGTAAGGATCGAGGTAGTTTGAGCCCATGGTTCTGCTCTATCAGCCAAGCCGCGCCACTTTTACCGGATTGATTATTTACCCGAATCACTTCTTCATAAGCACACCCCAGATCACTGGGGTCAATGGGCAGGTAAGGAACATTCCAAATGGTTTCACCCACTTCAAACCGGTTGGCAAAACCTTTTTTAATAGCATCCTGATGGGAACCAGAAAATGCAGTGAAGACCAACTCACCTGCGTAGGGGTGCCTTGGGTGCACAGGAACACGGTTACAGTACTCCGCCACCTCAATAGTTTTTTTGATATCGTCAAATCTCAGATTCGGGCTCACACCCTGGCTATAAAGATTCATGGCCAAGGTTAATAAATCAACATTGCCTGTTCTCTCTCCATTACCGAACAAACAACCTTCAACCCTCTGAGCGCCACCCAGAACCCCCAGTTCAGCCGTGGCTACACCAGTACCACGGTCATTGTGCGGATGAATGCTGATAGTGACATGGTTCAGATCACTAAAGTTACGCATAAAGAGCTCAATCTGGTCGGCAAACACATTAGGCGTATTAACTTCGACCGTTGTCGGCAAATTGAGTATTAAGGGTCTGGACTCAGAAGGACCCCATAAGTCTTTTACGGCTTCACAAATTTCTAACGCAAAATCCAGTTCGGTAAAGCAAAAAGTTTCAGGTGAGTATTCCAGACACCATGTAGTCTCCGGCCTCTCATCACATAATTGTTTGATCAAACCAACAGCATCCAATGCTAACTGTATGGTTTGCTCTTTTGAGTTTTGAAACACAACTTCTCTGAATACCGGGGCAGTCGCATTGTAAACATGAACAATCGCCTGTTTTGCCCCTCGCAAGGACTCCATCGTCACTCGAATCAGATCCGGACGAGCCTGAGTAATCACCTGCACCCATACGTCATCAGGTATGTAGTCCTGATCAATAAGCTTACGTACAAATTCAAACTCTGTTGCGGAGGCTGAAGGAAACGCCACCTCAATTTCCTTAAAACCACATTGCAAAAGATGGTTGAAATACATGAGTTTTCTCTCATGATCCATCGGGTTAGCAAGCGCCTGATTCCCATCCCGTAAGTCGGTTGAACACCAGCGCGGAGCCGACGTAAGTCGCTTACTAGGCCATGCACGCTCAGGGTTAGACACAATACAAGCTGGTTGGTATTTTTGAGATGGGTCTGAAATCATTTTCGCTACCTCGTTAAGTTCTCAGCCATTCTAAGTAAGAGGGAAATTATTGCTTATTCGAAACGGACAGCCGTGTTCCTCTGATAGTCAGAACGCAGTTTTTGCGCAAAAGATAGGCCCTTGTTGTGGATATCCGAATATTCAGCGCCCTGACAGAAGCTTTACCTTAGGAACATGCGAATTGAGGTAACGGGGTCGACAGAACGAAAAACATACGGTAGACAACTTTGCGGGAAAGCACCTTATTGTGATTCTCATAGGGAGTTCTGTAATGAGCGTTTTTTCATAAATCATGCTTGGTGAGCAAAGAATGGCACGAGTGGTACAAAGAGCATACCTCAGCCTTTGATATAGGCAGGGTGTGATTAAATCTCTCGCACGGGATAATCACGGCCCACACACGGTAAGGGGATTTCGATGGATCAGCAGCTCACTTTCGAGAACAGTGAGTATCGTGGAGCAGAGAAACGGGATGCAGTGAAAGATATACCGGCTCCCAGTAAGATCAAAGCATTGAAGAAGCATCCTCGTATCCATAAAAGGCCGCTAAACATTGAATACATGAAGGCCAGCATCCGTGCCAAAGTGAAACACCCTTTCCGAGTGATCAAATGCCCATTTGGTTTCACAAAGGCGCGTTATCGTAGCTTGATGAAGAATGACGGTAAGCTGGAGAATCGGCATGCAAGCGGGGAAAAGGATCGAAAATAGTGCGGTTACGCCGCAAGTACGGCTTGATCAGCAGAAGGGGGCGGAAGGTCTGACTTGATCACTCCTTCCCTAGACAGTTGTCTGAGCAGTGTCGGGAGTGACCGACGTCACCTACTCTCGATTACCTTTTACATTAAAAGGATCAATTTTCTTTCGCAGATGAACGGTCTGTGGGAAGCGTGGATACCGGTCGGTTTTGCTCCTGTCTACACCTGCGTGGAAGCAGGTTTAACTTCGCCCGATATTTTGCTTGAAGCATCGGTTATTGCGGCAAGACGCAGTTAACCGTCCAGCAAAGACTCCAGCGGGTAGCCCCGAAAAGGTTTACCCGTTTCTAACACCACATGACTACTGATGTTGATCTGGCCGGGAATTAAGTCAAGCAAGCGGTCATTGATCGCGTTATAACGCAGCATATCGGGC
>Ga0193952_1000716_pt1 | contig 13299 bp, 10 predicted proteins | sample BB_3_MG_FD_140368 | JGI IMG/M metagenome (GOLD analysis project Ga0193952, IMG submission 140368) | Microbial mat bacterial communities from the Broadkill River, Lewes, Delaware, United States - BB_3_MG | ecosystem: Environmental > Aquatic > Freshwater > River > Microbial mats | place: USA... | reverse complement strand
TAACGGTAATATCGGTAATTCAGCGTTGACCTCATCTATTGAGGAAGAAGTTGAAAAAATGACCTGGGGAATTCGCTGGGGATCCGATACGATCATGGATCTATCGACAGGTAAAAATATTCATGAGACACGTGAGTGGATCATGCGTAATTCGCCTGTGCCAATCGGTACTGTGCCGATTTACCAAGCGTTAGAAAAGGTAAATGGCGTTGCTGAAGATTTAAACTGGGAAGTGTTCAGAGATACATTAATTGAGCAAGCTGAGCAGGGAGTGGATTATTTTACCATTCACGCAGGTGTCTTGTTACGTTACGTTCCAATGACGGCGAAACGTATGACGGGTATTGTTTCTCGTGGAGGCTCAATTATGGCGAAATGGTGTCTAGCGCACCATGAAGAAAACTTTTTATACACGCATTTCGAAGAGATTTGTGAGATCTGTAAGGCATACGATGTTTCCTTTTCGTTAGGTGATGGTCTGCGCCCAGGGTCTGTTTATGATGCTAATGATGAAGCGCAATTCTCAGAACTAGAGACTTTGGGTGAGTTAACTAAAGTTGCTTGGAAGCATGATGTACAGGTGATGATTGAAGGTCCGGGTCATGTGCCTATGCATATGATCAAAGAAAATATGGATAAGCAGTTAGAGGAGTGTCATGAGGCGCCTTTCTATACGCTTGGCCCATTGACGACGGATATCGCGCCTGGCTATGACCACATCACATCGGGGATTGGTGCGGCGATGATCGGTTGGTATGGCTGTGCGATGCTTTGTTACGTAACGCCTAAAGAGCATTTGGGCTTGCCAAATAAGGATGATGTTAAAACCGGTATTATCACTTACAAGATTGCGGCTCATGCCGCTGATTTAGCCAAAGGGCATCCGGGTGCACAGATTCGTGATAATGCGATGTCTAAAGCGCGCTTTGAGTTCCGTTGGGAAGATCAGTTTAATATTGGTCTTGATCCTGATACTGCGCGCTCTTATCACGATGAAACCTTGCCGAAAGAGTCCGCTAAAGTTGCGCACTTCTGTTCTATGTGTGGACCTAAGTTTTGTTCCATGAAAATATCACAAGAAGTACGTAACCTTGATGATACCGAGGTTGCTGCCATGCAAGCGGCCGCTGATCAGGGTATGAAAGAAAAATCCGCTGAGTTCAAAGATAGCGGTGCAGAAATTTACCATAAGGTATAATATTAACTGTATCTTAAAGCCGCTTTTCTAAGCGGCTTTTTTATTTCAAGAGGGGGACAGATGACAGAGGAATTACTTAAGTACTTATTGGTCACTCTGTTGGTTCTATTTGCTTTTATTCCCGTCACGCTTAATGCGCTTAAACGCCGACGTGAGAATCCGCCTCCAATGGCTGCACATGATCGTAAGTTATATCGATTATGGCGCTCCGATCCGGAAGCGTATCAAAGGCAATATGGTCAATTAGATGAGCAATATAGTGAAGCTCAAAAGAAAAAAGGCGATGACTCCAAGGCATGAGCTAAGTACATAAAGCACACAGTTGTTCTCTTGTTGATCTATATCAATAGTTTTTGTGTGTGTTTAAGCTATCTGCCTATAGCGATGTGACGTGTGAGTGTTTAGCATTTAATGCACTATTCCAATCATCTGCCTGTGCATCAATGTCATATACTCTTTTTTACAACATTCTTGCGTTTTTCTTACCAACCGGTTGGGCGGTATGAAAGGGTTATGAATAGTACAACCTTTATCACTCTGGTAAATAACGTTGCGCTCTTGCTGGCTATGGGCGTGCTTTATGATGCTTTTTCAATTAGAAGAACGGGTCTGTCTTTTTGGCCTAAATGTGTTGCGGGCTTATTGATTGGTTTGATCGGCATAACGATTATGTCGATGCCTCTCTCTCTCTTGTGAGTGGGGTTATTATTGATGCGCGCTCTATTTTATTGTCCGTTTCAGGGCTCTTTTTCGGTGTTATTCCTTCAGCCATCGCAGCAGCAATGACCATCTGCTTTCGATTGTTTGAAGGAGGGCAAGGGGCACTTGCTGGTGTATTGATCATTCCAACTTCCGTTATGATTGGACTGTTTTTTCGTTGGCGTCATCAAGTGAGTGTAGGGGGTGACATTCCAATAAAGTGGAGTGAGCTTTATGTGATGGGGGTGGTTGTTCATAGCGCTATGATGCTATGCCTATTTGCACTGCCAGATGCCGCATATGATAAAGTTTTCAACAGTATTTTCCTTCCGATTATGTTGCTTTTCCCGTTAGCGACCGTAGCGTTGGGAGTGCTTTTGTCGCACCAATTTGAGCGTAGGAAAACGGTGCAGGCGCTACGAGAAAGTGAGCATAGAAGTACACTGTCTATGCAGAAGCTAGAAGCAACGTTTGCGGCGATTCCTGATTTGTTGTTTGAGATGGATATTAATGGTCGTTATTACGCTTGCCATACCGCATCTAAGGATGATTTGGTGGCGCCAGAAGAGGAACTCTTGGGAAATACGGTTTTTGATGTTATGCCTTATGAGTCAGCTACGAAAGTAATTGAAGCATTAAGAGTAGCGCAAAAAGAAAACGTCTCTAGAGGTGTTCAGGTTTTTTTGCCAATTGGTGATAGAGATGGTGAGTTTGAGCTGTCTGTATCGAAGAAGCAGGCGGTTGGTGAACAACCTGAGCGTTTTATTGTTCTTTCGCGAGATATCAGTGAACGAAAAAAAGCAGAGCAAGAGTTACATATAGCCGCGACAGCATTTGATTCACAAGAAGGGATGCTGATTACAGATGAGCGGCATAGGATTTTACGTGTTAATAATGCCTTTACTCGCGTGACTGGCTATAACTCGGAGGAGGTTGTAGGGCAGACGCCTGCTGTATTGCAATCAGGCAAGCATCAGGAAGCGTTTTATCTCGACATGGCTAAAAGCCTTAAAGATCACAATTATTGGCAAGGTGAAATCTGGAATAAGCGAAAATCAGGTGAACTGTATCCGCAGTACCTGACTATCACCGCAGTACAAAGCGAAGCTGGTGGAATTACCAACTATGTTGGCGCATTCACTGATATTACTCAGCGGAAGAAAGATGAAGCGGACATCCATAAATTGGCTTTTTATGATGCCCTTACAGGTTTGCCTAATCGTCGTTCGTTGCAAGAAAGGTTGGACAGTGCACTACATTCAGCGCGTATAACAAAACAGTTAGGCGCGGTCTTATTTATTGATCTTGATAATTTTAAAAATTTAAACGATACCAAAGGTCATGATCTGGGTGATCAGCTGCTTGTTGAGGTGGCCAAGCGTTTAAGTCGGTGTGTTCGCAATGCTGATATGGTAGCGCGATTAGGGGGAGATGAATTTATTATCATCCTCGAAAACCTTGGCGTGGATGAGACAGCACTTATCTCTCAGGTAAAGCAGATTGTATCAAAGGTTATTTCGTCTCTGCATGGCGAGTTCGTGCTAGAGGGAGGCGTTCATCACAGCTCCTGTAGTGTCGGTGTGGCGCTGTTCAATGCAGATGATAGTACAGATGAAGTGATGAAACGGTCGGATATGGCCATGTATCAGGCAAAAGAGTCAGGAAAAGATACCTATAAGTTTTTTGATCCTGATGCAGAAAAAACCTTGTGTACATTGACTGAATTAGAAGCCGATTTACGAAAGGCGTTACCGCAAAAGCAATTAACGCTCTACTTTCAGGCCCAGTATCATGGCGATACTTTAATCGGGGCTGAGGTTTTGCTCCGTTGGGTTCATCCGCAAAGAGGGGTTGTCTCTCCCGCTGAATTTATCCCTCTGGCTGAAAATACAGGGTTGATTGTGCCTATAGGTGATTGGGTATTGCGTAGGGCATGTCTGCAGCTACAGTTATGGCAGGATGACGTCGCGACCAAACATCTATCATTAGCGGTGAATGTGAGTGCGAGACAGTTCTGCCAAGAAAATTTTGTAGAGGAAGTGCAAAGCTGTATCGATATGTATGGTGTTGATCCTAATCTTTTGAAGCTGGAGTTAACGGAAAGCTTAGTGCTGATCGATATTGAGGATACGATTGAGAAAATGCAGCGCTTACGAGATTTAGGTATTCGCTTCGCCCTAGATGATTTCGGTACAGGCTATTCTTCACTGCTGCATTTAAAGCGTTTGCCATTAGATCAAATAAAAATTGATCGTTCTTTTATTAGAGATATAGCAACGGATTCTGATGATGCAGAAATCGTGCAGACAATTATTGCGATGGGACAAAATCTTAGGCTGAATGTGATCGCCGAAGGTGTCGAATATGAAGAGCAGGTTGATTTTCTTAATCAAAGGAAGTGTGATTCATTTCAAGGCTATCTATTTGGGCGTCCCGAGCCAATCGAGCAGTTTACGGAAAACCATTGCACGGATATCTTGAATCAGAAGTCGATCGCTTGAGCCCGTTTGCTTGAATCTAGTAGCAACTCACTTGCTGGTCCCAGAATGTTTCTAACTGTCTTAGTTGAGAGCGTAGCGTATTCAGTTCGCTATCTTGGATGAGCTGTTCCGCATTAATAAGTTCAAGATGTTGATCAAATAGCTCTGCGATAAGGGTGTGGATGGCTAGGCCTTTTTGGCTAAGTTTGATTCTGACTGAACGTAAGTCGTGCTCGGAGCGTTCCTGCTTTATATAACCATTGCCTACCATCTTCTTTAGGTTGTAAGACACGTTTGATCCAAGATAGTAGCCTCGAGTTCTTAGCTCTCCAGCAGTCATCTCTCTATCGCCAATGTTGTGCAGTAGAAGTGCTTGAACACTATTGATATCAACATAGCCTAAGGCTTCTAAACGAAATTTTAAAATATCAAGGATGCGGCGGTGTAGTCGCTCAATCAGACGAAGACACTCTAGAAAGTCAGTCCTGCTACTTGGGGATATTTCGTTTTCTTCAAAATTCATTAGGGTACTGCCTCATTAATGCTGAGCTTATACAGAGATATTAGTATTGAAAGGATAGAGTAGGCAACGAATATAATGAGTTAGTTGGTATTGCTATTAGTCTTAATTCCAAAACTGTATATAGCAAACATAGATATTGCTGCTAATATTGTATCTAGGCTGAACAGAGTCTGAATGCTTAGAAGGAATCTATGTGTTTAGGCAAAGCTGTTTAGCCGTATTCCAGCGAATAGATCCTCTCTCGATAATGGCAAACCATGAGAAATCTTGGGGCGCAATGTCACAGATCCCAAGTGGATGGCTGGGCTACCGAAAGAGAGTCTGTCTATTTTTGCTTTAATGGATGCCCTTCAGGTAGTTGTCTTTCCATCCAAAGTGCTAGCTTGTGCTTCATGTTGATCTCGTTATCTTGGTCCTTTGCAAGGGCTTGTATAAGGCCATCTTGAACAAGTAAGCGGTAGATCGCTGTTAATTTGTTTGAAGCGCTATCTGTTGCTTCAAATTTTCCCGCCCCTCTTTTTTCAAAATATACGGCACCCACGCGCAATGCTTCTTTAACTAATTCTGCTTCATGTTTATTTTTTTTCATAATCGTTGCTCTATTACCTTTACTTAAAGGGGTAGTGTTTAGCTGATCTGATGAGGTTCTATTTCCAGATTTTTAAACACTGTGAATAGAAAGTGTCAGGAAAACAAGCCCTCTAGGATAAGAATAAGGTACTCATTATAGTTTTTGGGGCTCTATTTAAGCTGACTGGATCAATCGAATGCGATTAATTCTCCTGATATAATGGCGATTCACTCTTGAATATCATAGAGATCAATATGAAATATCGTATTATTCCAGTTACTCCTTTTCAGCAGAATTGCACTTTGCTTTGGTGTGAAAATACAAAAAAAGCGGCCGTTGTTGATCCCGGTGGCGATTTGGATCGCATATTGAAAGCGGTGGAAGAGGAGGGGGTTACGCTTGAGAAAATAATGTTGACTCATGCTCATATTGATCATGCGGGAGGGACTGCTGAATTAGCAGAGAGCGTTGGTTTGCCAATTGAAGGGCCGCATCAGGGTGATCAATTTTGGATTGATGGCATGGCGCAGCAATGTGCCATGTTTAATTTTCCTCCCTGTGAAGGTTTTACACCCGATCGTTGGTTGAATGATGGTGATAAGGTGCAAGTAGGTGATAGCTCTTTTGATGTCGTTCATTGCCCAGGGCATACGCCAGGACATGTTGTTTTTTACAACAAAGATGATCAAATGGCATTAGTGGGAGATGTGCTGTTTCATGGCTCGATTGGCCGAACGGACTTTCCGCAAGGGGATCACCAGGAACTAATCTCATCAATTAAAAATAAGCTGTTTCCTTTGGGTGAGGCTGTGGAATTCATCCCTGGTCATGGGCCAAGTTCAACCTTTGGTGTTGAGATGCAGAGTAATCCATTTGTTCGCTAATTAGTTCAATAGATAGTTTTTGATATTCAGCTGAAGACATCTCATGTAGTCGGCTGAGTGTTCTCTTGAACGGATGGAATAGTAACTCCCCCTGATAAAGCAGCTCCATTTCGCAATGGGCGCTGATAAACAGATTGACTTGGCAGTCGTATAATTCGTCTACTAAGCTAATAAAGCGCCTTGCTGCATCATCAAGGTTGTTTTGAGTTACATTTCTCAAACCGGTTGTGTTCAGTTCCCCGCTTCCGTCCTCTGTACCTCTGGCTTTTATCTGTTCCCTTTTGCTCCCTTTGAACTGGGGAACCTCACTTAAAATGATATGTTGATAGTCAGATGCGAGTTCGATGTAGTCTCGTGATGATCTAGGCCCTTGGCATAAATCAGAGAAATTAAACCAGATGGTCTTTCCTTGTCTTGCGTTACAGCGAATCTTTCGATTACTGAGCAGAACCTCTTTCGTGGTGTGATTTTCTAAATGATGAGCCGTCAGTTGATTATAAATGCGTGCTAGGGCTTTTTCGTTGGATACAAAAAAGGCTTTTTGATGGGTTAGTGTGCGATGACGGTGATCTATACCGCTATCTAAATGGATAGATTGCATCCGACTGTAGATCAGTTTAATTGTTGGCAAAAAACGATCACGATGCAGACCATCGTAGTAAAGCTGTGACGGTTCTGTATTTGAGGTGCTTATAATAAAGGTGCCTTGATCGAAGAGAGCCTGATATAGGCGACCTAAGAGCATCGCATCACCAATATCAGAAACAAAAAACTCATCAAAACAGATGACGTCATACTGATCGCTCAATTTTTTCGCGATATGCTTAAGTGGGTCTGCTTCGCCAGAATGAATATATAGTTGTTGATGAATCATCTCCATAAAACGATGAAAATGTAGTCTTAAATAGCTCTTTGTGTTTAGGCATTGGCAAAACAGATCCATAAGCAGGGTTTTGCCTCTTCCTACAGGCCCCCATATATAAACGCCTAAAGATGGCTTGTTGCGTTTAGCTTGTCGTTCGTGAAGCCATTTTTTTAATGTTGAGGTTGGCTGGGTGTTAAGTGCGTCAAGGCAGTGCTGTAGCTGTTTGATGACTGCAATCTGAGCCGTATCGGAGGTGATGTCGGTATTCATGGCTTTAGATCTATAAAGATCATCTAGAGCGTTGTTGCCAATTCGCGTCATCGGGAGACTGCATGAATCATTGTTTTCATCGAGCATAGTTATCATCGAGTATATTAATCGGTCGATATCTCATTTGTGTAAGAGTTGTGCTCGTTCGAATAGCCGATTGTCTAATTTTTTATTTTTTTCAATAATCTGGTGGAGTGGTGTTTCTGTGATTCTTCCATTTCGGACACCAATCATCACATCGTTAAAACCTGCGCATAAGTAATCGATAGCGGACGCACCTAGGCAAGATGCTAAAACACGATCGTGACCGGATGGGCTACCTCCTCGTTGAATATGTCCGAGAATGCATACCTTAGGTTCAAATTGGTGTTGGTTTAATTGTTTAGCTAAGTGAGTCGTTAGTCCGGGTTTAGGGCCCTCGGCGACGACGATGATGCCACTGGAGCCTTTTCCTTGTAGGCGATTGTTGGTGAGCTGGAAGCAGATGGACTCTGCTTTTATCTCGTATTCCGGCGCGATAATCATTTCCGCACCACATGCTATCCCCACGTGAGTTGCTATAAATCCTGAGTTGCGGCCCATAACTTCAACTAAGAATAAACTTTCGTGCGATAGTGCGGTGTCGCGTATTTTGTCGATAGCTTCCAGTGCAGTATTGACGGCAGTATCAAAGCCTATGGTGTCGTCAGTACCGTAAATATCATTATCAATAGTTCCTGGCAGCCCAATCACCTTAATATCATTTTCCTGAGTGAGTAGGTGTGCGCCAGTGAGCGAGCCGTCACCACCAATAACAACGAGCCCTTCAATTCCTTTTTCTTTAAGGACCTCAGCCGCTTGGTGCCTTACCGCGGGATCTTTGAAGGCGAGGCAGCGATCACTTTTGAGCAGTGTTCCGCCGCGTTGAACAATATTGGTGACTGACGCTGAATCCATCTCAGCCATATCACCGATGATAAGCCCACTATAGCCTTTGTTAACGCCGTAAACTTTAATCCCTTGGTGAAGCGCCGCTCTTACGACTCCCCTTATTGCAGGGTTCATTCCTGGAGAGTCGCCTCCGCTGGTAAGAACTGCAATTGCGCTAAGTTTACTATCACTGCTCTGGAGATTTGGGATTTCGTACATAGTGATTCTTCCAAGAGTTATATGATTCTGAATTAACTCTAACTTTAGCTGTTCAGCGGAGCAAGTGTCCGGCTATTGTATTTTTCCCTCGTTAAATGTGAGGAATTGTTTCTTTAAGATTCTGTTCAAAAAACATTAAATTTCATTGGCTTAAATAGGGTTTTCTACCGAGAAAAAGCCTGTTTTAAAGCAATATTTTAGGGTATTCATCCAAAATTGCTTATTCGTAATTATTAGTCGTTAAATCGCGTTGCCGTGTGATAGAGGAGGGTGATACTGATAATGATCGATTGGGGATCTTTAATAAGCGATATTTGGTAAGCGTTTAGAAATAGGTCTAGTCTTAAACTGATAAAAACCAATACGACATATTTGTGATTGATGTTGATTATAAAAACAATCCAAGGAGTTAGTTATGACATTTCGTAAGACGGTAACCTCTAGTTTGTTGGCGGTAGGCGTTGGCTTGGCGGCGATGGGGGGCTCAACCGCAGCTTCTGCGCAGGAATTTATTACCATCGGAACCGGTGGCGTTACAGGCGTATATTACCCAACAGGGGGTGCAATCTGTCGTTTGGTTAATAAAAATCGAAAAGCCCATGGTATTCGTTGTTCCGTAGAGTCTACGGGGGGATCTGTTTATAACTTAAATACTATTCGTGCTGGTGAATTGGATATGGGGGTTGCGCAATCTGATTGGCAATTCCATGCATACAATGGCACCAGTAAGTTTAAAGATGCAGGGGCTAATAAAGATTTGCGAGCGGTTTTTTCTGTTCATCCAGAGCCATTCACCGTTGTTGCGCGAGCAGATAGCGGCATTAAAAATTTCGATGATATTAAAGGTAAACGAGTCAATATCGGTAACCCAGGTTCAGGTCAGCGCGGAACGATGGAGGTGCTAATGGCCGCTAAGGGATGGACCGCTAAGGACTTCTCTTTGACTTCTGAATTAAAGGCTTCTGAGCAGGCAAGCGCGCTATGCGATAACAAAATTGATGTGATGATCTATACCGTTGGTCATCCTAGCGGCGCAATTAAAGAAGCAACTACCTCCTGTGACAGCGTGCTCGTGAATGTGGGCGGCAAAGCGGTTGAAAAGTTAATAGTTGACAACAGTTATTATCGTACAGCGACCATTCCGGCGGGTATGTACCGAGGAAATGATAAAGATGCGATAACATTTGGTGTTGGTGCCACTTTTGTTTCCTCTGTTAATGTACCTGAAAACGTGGTTTATGAAGTTGTGAAAGCGGTGTTCGAAAATTTTGATACTTTCCGTAAATTGCATCCTGCTTTTGCTAACTTGAAGAAAGAACAGATGATTAAAGATGGTTTGTCTGCTCCTCTGCATCCAGGTGCAGTGAAATATTATAAAGAAGCAGGTCTGCTATAAGGGCGTTTAATGCCTGAGCGGGGACATTATGTCCCCGTTTTGCTATTTGAAATCGGATATATAGATATAAAGTTGCCAGGCGGAGAGTTAAGTGGCTGAAGCTAATAGCGGTATAGAAAAGACCGAATCTGTTGATGTAAAAGATATGGTGGCTCAGGCTGATTCGGGGGCGAGGTCGCCAGATGGTATGCCAGGTAAGTTTTTGTGGGCTATCGCATTAGCCTGGGCATTGTTTCAATTGTGGTACGCTTCTCCTTTGCCTTTTATATTCGATTTTGCTGTTTTCAATGATAGCCAAGCGCGGGCAATTCATCTTAGTTTCGCAATCTTTTTGGCTTTTACGGCATTTCCGGCGTTTAAGAAATCATCAATAAAAAAGATTCCTTGGATAGATTGGTTATTTGCGTCACTGGCGGCATTTAGTGCTAGTTATCTTGTTCTTTTTCATCAGCAGCTTGCCGATCGTGCGGGTGCTCCAATTACGGCTGATGTGGCGGTGGCCGTATGTGGGATGTTATTGCTTTTAGAGGCTACCCGAAGGGCACTAGGACCTCCACTTATGGTCGTTGCTGGTGTGTTTTTGCTATATACCTTCCTTGGTCCCTACATGCCTGATGTGATCTCGCATAAAGGAGCGAGCTTAAATAAAGCAATGTCCCATCAGTGGTTGACCTCCGAAGGGGTTTTTGGCGTTGCTTTAGGTGTATCAACCGGATTTGTATTTCTATTCGTTTTGTTTGGTTCGTTGTTAGATAAGGCAGGCGCAGGTAACTATTTTACTCAGGTTGCTTTTTCATTGTTGGGGCATATGAGAGGTGGGCCTGCTAAGGCGGCTGTTGTCTCTTCTGGTTTGAGTGGATTGGTGTCGGGATCATCCATCGCAAATGTGGTGACAACGGGTACATTTACGATTCCTTTAATGAAGCGTGTTGGGTTTCCAGCGTATAAAGCGGGAGCGGTTGAAGTTGCGGCGTCAACCAACGGTCAGCTGACACCTCCCATAATGGGTGCCGCTGCGTTCTTGATGGTTGAGTATGTTGGTATCTCCTATATTGAGGTAATCCAGCATGCCATCTTACCTGCACTTATCTCTTATATAGCCTTAATTTATATCGTTCATTTAGAAGCGATGAAAGCGGGTATGAAGGGCTTGCCAACAAATAATAAAGCAACATTGGCTCAGAAGTTGATGGTCTGGTTCGCTATCGCATTAGGGGTTTGTGTCGTTTCTTTGATTGTGTATTACGGCCTTGGCTGGACGAAGTCTTTAATGGGAAATTGGTCTTATGTAATTGCCGGTGTAGTGATTTTAGGTACGTATCTGCTTTTAGTAAGGTATTCGGCGTCATTTCCAGATTTGGTTTTAGATGATCCAAATGCAGAAATTGTCGTGTTGCCTGAAACCGGGCCCACGGTAAAGTCGGGGCTTTATTTTTTATTGCCTGTGGTGGTATTGGTTTGGTGCTTAACGGTTGAACGGTTTTCGCCTGGTTTGTCGGCTTTTTGGGCAACGCTGTTCATGGTTTTTATTGTATTGACACATAAGCCTTTGAAATCCATCTATAGAGCAGAATCTGAATGGGTTTGTTCTGTTAGACATGGTGCTGAAGATCTGTTGAATGGATTGGTGACAGGCTCAAGGAATATGATTGGTATTGGTGTCGCTACGGCAGCAGCGGGCATCGTTGTTGGGACCGTTACGTTGACAGGTATCGGATTGGTCATGACCGAATTTGTAGAATTTATATCCGGCGGAAGTATATTCATGATGCTCCTGTTTACGGCCATTATCAGCCTGATTTTGGGAATGGGCCTGCCAACAACGGCTAACTATATTGTGGTGTCGACGTTGATGGCGCCGGTCATCGTTACTTTGGGAGCGGAGCACGGACTTATTGTGCCTTTAATTGCAGTGCACCTGTTTGTGTTTTATTTCGGTATTTTGGCGGATGATACTCCGCCCGTTGGTTTGGCAGCATTTGCTGCTGCTGCTATTGCGCGCTCTGATCCAATTCGGACGGGTGTTCAGGGCTTTACCTACGATATACGAACAGCGGTATTGCCATTTATGTTTATCTTTAATGCCGAACTGATTTTGATTGGCATAGAAGGGCCTCTACATCTAATAATGACTGTGTTTGGTGCGCTGGTGGCTATGTTGGTATTTGCGGCAGCCACTCAAGGGTATTGGTTAGTGAAAAGTCGTTGGTATGAAACAGTGCTATTACTAGGAATCGCACTCTTAATGTTCAGGCCGGGTTTGGTGTGGGATGAGGTATATCCACCCTTAGATATATTGCCTGCAAGCGCAATTAACACGGCAGCAGAAAATACCAATGATCCTGGTTTGCTACGAATGAATGTGGCGGGAGAAACTATCGATGGTAATTTTGTAGAGAAAACGGTCGAACTGCCTTTAGTTGGAAGTGGAAATGGTGAAGAGCGATTGATCGAGGCAGGCTTGTTGCTTAAAAAAGACGAAGGGAAAGTGATTGTCGATATGGTCTCATTCGGGAGTGAAGCTGAGAAGGCAGGAATCGATTTTGATTGGGAAATTAAATCGATAGAAATGAAAGCTGAGAGGCCTGCTAAGCAACTGGTGTGGATTCCTGTGCTGTTACTATTATTAGTGATGGGGTACCTGCAACGGAAACGTGGTTTAAGCGCGGAAATGGGGTGAAGATATAATGAAAAGAATCTTGATGCCTATCGATCTTGAGGATGTGAGTAGCGCAGCGAAATCGTTACAAGCTATGGCGAAGTACATCAACGTAGATGATGAAGTGTGGCTGATCAATGTAATGGCTGGGTATGAGATGCCGATGGTAGCTTCTTACTTTCCGAAAGGTGCAATTGATAGTGCAATAGAAAGTGTTACGGCCAAACTCGAAGAGCTCGGTAATGTAAATGTTGGTCAGGATCGTTGTAATGTGAAGATTAGTTTAGGCCGCCCTGTTAAGGCTATATTGGATGCGTCAACGGAGTTGAGTTGTGACTTGATAGTCATCTGTGCCCGTAAACACAGTACCGTAGAGAAAATGATGTTGGGCTCGGTAACAGCAAAGGTAGTTGATAGAGCGAGCTGCGATGTATTGGTGATTAGACCTTAATCACTAATTACCGAGCTGAATAAAGCGCTGCTTATTCCTATAAGCGGCGCTTTTTTGTATCTGCTGTACAGTAAATAAGCGTCTCTGGTGCTTTATTAACCGCTTTTTGTGGGTTGTGCGTAAAAAAGACATTTTTTTACAAAAAAGTGACGTTTTTTTAAATTGGCTGTTGACG
>Ga0193952_1000709_pt1 | contig 13367 bp, 11 predicted proteins | sample BB_3_MG_FD_140368 | JGI IMG/M metagenome (GOLD analysis project Ga0193952, IMG submission 140368) | Microbial mat bacterial communities from the Broadkill River, Lewes, Delaware, United States - BB_3_MG | ecosystem: Environmental > Aquatic > Freshwater > River > Microbial mats | place: USA... | reverse complement strand
GTTTCACCAGAAGCAGAACCACCCATAATTGCAACAACTTCATCTTGATTGATAAGTCTTTTTACAAAAGTAGTAGCTTTTTTAGGATTAGCACCTGTATCGTATGCAACTAGTTCTAAGTCTTTTCCTAAAACACCACCAGCTTTGTTGATTTTTTCAACATATAGCTCTAATGTTTTTAATTCTGGATCTCCTAAGAAAGAAGCTGGACCAGTTGCTGCAACTAATGCACCAATTTTAATCGTGTCTTTTGCACTAGCAGTCGTACATGTTAGACCTAAGGCTAAAATTCCTAGTGATACTTTCAACATTTTTTTCATATTCTCATCCTTTTTTATTAAGATTGTAAGTCAGAACAAAAGCTTAATCTATCCTGATATAAAAAATTCTATTACAGAAAAACTTAAATTTTACATAAAAAAGTAGTATAAAATATATAAATATTGAAATATGTGACAAAAAAATGACAAAAATATTAAAAAATGTAGTAAATGTATCTAAAATAACAATAGTAGCATTAGAATAGCATGAAAATTAGGGCTTTTCTAATACTACATTAAAAGTATAAATTAGTTAAATTTCTGAGTATGAAGAGAGTAAATAAGTTTTTTAAACCAAAGAGCAGGTTTACCCCATAAATTTATATTAAATAGTCTACCTATTGCACATGAGCTTCCACCTAAGTCAATTAGGATACCTTTATTAGATATATTGTTTTGTATTAGCTTTTTATCATCCATATCATTTAAGATATTTTTTGCTGTAAGTTCTGCTTGCATACGCGCTGCTTGGGCAGTTGGAGCTTGGAAGCTTTCTGTTTTAATGTCCATTGCTTGTACAATATCTCCAATGGCAAATACATTATCATAAGGCTTAACTCTATAGTATTTATCTACTATTAGTTGATGTCTTTGGTTCACTTGAACTCTATCATCGTTGTTTTGTATGTCATTTCCAATAGCACCTATTACAAATAAGAGCATATCATATTGGATCTCTTGTTTATTAGATAGTTCTATACTATCAGCATTTATTTTAGATGCAAACAAGTTCGTGACAATCTCAATGCCTAAATCTTTACATCTTTGTGTTGATTTTTTTATAAGATATGGATTCATTCCAGGTAGTACAGTGTCCATTCCTTCTACTAAAGTTACCTTTATTTGGGAGCTCTTAAGGTTTTTGTCTTTTATCTTCTGTGCATACTCACAAGCAATTTGAAGCCCTGAAACTCCTCCTCCTACAACTACAATATTCCTATTTTGTGGTTCTGAGTCAAGTAATTTAAAGAATTTATCCCTATAAAAATCTAGGTTATCAATATTTTTTATATCTTTTGTATACTCAATAATATTCTCAATTTGTCTAGGAAAAATTGAAATTGACCCTGTTGCTACAACTAAATAGTCATAATGTACTAGTTTATTTTCACGTGTAAGTACGTAATTTTCTTTATAATTTATATTGCATACTTCATCACATAGAAAATCAATATTGTTTTCTTTACAATATTTTTCATGATTAAAAGTAATATCTTCCTTATTATAATGTCCTGACAAATACTTATGAATATGCGTCTGAAGTAAGTGTTTCTGGGATTTATCTATTAATGTTATCTCACAATTATCATTATTCTTTAGTTTATGCATAAGTGAAACACCTGCATATCCTCCACCTATAATAACAACTCTTTTTTTATTATCCGTACTCATTTTCTTTCCTATGTCCTAATTTCTTTCCTAAAAATATAAAATTATTGTACTACATCTTTATTAATTTTATTTATAAATTTGTAATATAATGTAAACTATTTGTCTTTTGTAAAAATTAGAAACAGCATTAATAGAGAATTTACTTCAGTTTTTATTGAAATAATCTACTACATGTAACATATTATTAAGTGATATTTCTATAGAATTTCCCTTAAAGATAGCCAAAAAAGGGATAGTAATGAAAAGTTGTACTTTTGAACTTATTGTAAATATATTGACATATGCAATAAAAAATAAGGATTATGCATTTTCTCAAAAAGATTTTAAAAATGTTGTTTATACAAAAGAGTTTAATAACTATGATTTAAATGAGAAGATATCAGAAGGTTTTGAGTACTTATTAAAAAGAGGGCTTCTGCAATTAAAAAGTGAAAATGTAACTTATTATGAAAAGTATAGACTTCCAGAAACTATTATGATAAATACACAAAACTATACAAATGTATTTAAAGACCTATCAAAAAGAATCATCTTAATGCATGAAGGCAAAGAGATGATAAATGATACCTATGAGGTTAAAGATGATTATGGTGATATTATAGAAGCCATACATATGACTAACTCAGGAGTTCTTTCATATCCAGATCAACAAGAAGTTAAAGCTGCTTTATCGAAGATTTTACTTTCATTAAATGAAGAGTCAAATTCCCATTATTCACTACTTACAGTAATTCAACTTCTTGAATTAAAGTCTGCAATGACAATAGAAGTAAAAACAAAAATCTGTGAGTTTAGTGCTTCTAATGTAAAATTTAATCATTTACAATTTAATGATGAAACGCTAGTTATATATTTTGATAAGTGTTCTTTTGAAATTAATAATATAGAAGATATCTTAAGTATTAAGCCTGTAGATGAAATATCTTTAAAAGAACATCTAGAAAAATCTTTGGAGATTCTAAAGTCTTATCCTAATGAAGAAGTTTCATTTCTAATTGAGTATTTAAAAAAATTCTAAAACTATAAAGATTTAATCTTTATAGTTTTATTCTTTAAATTTTTTATTGTTTGTATTTTCTAAAATAGTTAAAGCTACATCATTTGTTTTTGTAGCAATATCTTTCGTATTATTTGCAATCTTTGCGTTCTCTTGTGTAATCTGATCAATTTTTGTAATTGATTCATTAATTTGATGAATATTTCTACTTTGTTCTTGTGTTGATACTGCAACATTTGATACTAATTGACTTGTTTGCTCAATTCTCTCATTTAGTTTTGTATACCCTTCAATCATTTGAATAGAAGTATTTTTACCTTCACTTGTTTTTTCATATGCTTTTTCCACAAGATTTTGAATCTCTCTTGCAGCTTCCGCACTTTTATTAGCTAAATTTCTTACTTCTCCAGCAACAACGGCAAAACCTTTTCCAGCTTCACCCGCAGTTGCTGCTTCTACAGCTGCGTTTAGAGATAGAATATTTGTTTGGAAGGCAATTTGATCAATAATAGTAATAGCATCATTAATCTCTTGTGTAGCTGCGTTTATAGCTTCCATAGAACTTTGTGTTTGGATTGCTAACTTCTTTCCTTCATTTGCATATGTTAATGTATCTTTTGATAACTCTTGCATTTGTGAAGCTTGTGCAGAAGTTTCTGATATTTGAGATGATATCTCTTCAATAGATGCTGCTGTTTCTTCAATAGAAGCTGCTTGTGAAGTTGCTGATTGATTTAATTGTTCTACATTTGATTGTAAAGTAGTAGAGTTACTATTTAATATATCTCCTGTTCTTTTATTTTCAACTAACATAAGAGTAATAGCTTCTCCTAAAGAGTTGATACCATTAATTAACTCTTTCATTTCTCCATGAATTTTATCATTAGATAGTTTAGTTAAATAGTCATAATCTGTATATCTATTTAATTCATCTAAAATATTATGCATGATAATTTCTTGATTAGTTAGCATTTTATTAATAGTATTTGCAAAAGTTTTGATTTGTGGGTTTGCTGCAATTGAGTTAACTCGTGCTTTATAGTAACCTTGTTCTAGTTTATTTAAAACTAAAATAGCTTCTCCCACACATTTCATATCTTTTTCTAAATCATCTTCTATTACTTTTAGGTTTGCATTTACCATTCTTGCAATATCCCCAAGCTCACCTTTTGTAGTAACATCAATATATTTGAATACATTTCTTTTTCTATTTAGGTATTCAAAGAATATCTCAATTCCATTTTTGATTTTTAAAACACTTTCAATAATAGTTCTAGAGTTATACCAAGCTATAAATGCTGTAATAAATACAAGTAAAATATTTAAAGCAACATATAAAAGAAAAGTATTATACATTTCGTCTTTTTTATTGATAGCAATTTCTAAAAGATTAGTAGAAATATAATCATCTACTTTTTTAAGAAGGTTAATCTTTTTTGTAATAGTATCAAACCAAAGAGTACCATCTATTCCAAAGTTTCCCGAACCATCATTTTTTATAATAATTTCTCGCATTTTATTTACATCAATTATTGATTGGCCTTGCATTGTTTTTATTTTATAATCTATAAAACTTTGATCACCTAAAGAAGAAAATGAAATTAAAAAAGCATCTTGTTTTGCAATAAGTGAGATGAACTTAGCTTTAGAACCAGCGAAAAACTTATCTGCTGAAAATATGGCAGAACCAACAGCTCTTTCAATTCCAGCTCTCTCCTTTGCTTGTAAAAAAGAGTAATAAGCCATACTGTTCATAGTTAAGTATGGGTCTTTTGAATTTGTAAAGTTTTTAGTTGTAAGCTTTAAAAACTTTGCATTCATATTTGTATAATATGAGATTGCATTTTTTATTTGTATATCTAAAGAGTTTACTTGATTTCTTATTGATGAAATTTTTGAAATATCTTCAAGTACTAGATTTAAAAGAGATTCACTTTTTTTATTAATAGTATTTCTAATATTTTTTTCAATGATAAATTTCTTTAGTTCATCAATTCTAGCATTTGTTAGTTTTCTTTGATTTGGAAGTTTTTGAACAAACTTCTTTCCTTTACTTCCTAGAAAACCTGCTGTTGCACCTCTTTCTTTTTGTGTTTCATGTAATAAAAGAGATATTTTAGAGTTTAATTCAATAACAGTTTGAATACCCTCATAATTTTTATAAGTAGAATAACTATTAATTACTAAAGTTAAAGATAAAATCATAATAGCAATAATAGGAATAATTACACCAATAAGTAGTTTGGTTCTAATAGCTCTATTTTTTAAAAGTGTCATTTTTTATTTACCTCATGCTTTTATATAGTTCTTCAGCTTCAATAATTTCATCTTTTGAAGCCATCTTTCTACATGATAAATAACCTTTGTTTCCATCACTTGTAGTTAGAGGATAAATTGTTGAGTAAACCCAATAATAATTGCCAGATTTAGTTTTATTTTTTACAAAACCTTTCCAAGTATTGCCACTTTTGATAGTCTTCCATAAATCCTCAAAGGCTGCACTAGGCATATCTTTGTGTCTTACGATGTTATGTGGCTTGCCTATTAGTTCATCTAGTGTAAATTCGCTGACATCACAGAATTCGTCATTAGCATATCTAATTAAACCTGCTTCATCAGTTTCAGATACTATAAAAGTATTTGCATTTAGTATAATCTCTTTTCCACTCATTTGTACCTCTTTTCTTTCCCAAAGAAGTATTATATTATTATTTTTTTAATATTATTTTAATTATAAAATGTAAATAATATTTATGAATATAAAAAAAGTTGTATTAAATTAAAGTAATTAAGAAATATTAAGTAAAGTGATTTCAGAGCTCGCACCTAATCTCATAGGTGGGCCCCAAAATCCTGTACCTTTGTTTACATAAATTTGGGTAGTGTCATTATGTTTATGTAAACCTTTTACATAAGGCTGTTGGAGTTTAACTAAAAAGTTAAATGGAATGATTTGTCCTCCATGAGTATGGCCACTTAAGACTAAATCTATTCCTGTCGTTGTTTCAAGTTCTTCTAAGTATTTTGGTTGATGGGCTAGAAGTACAGTAGGATGGTTGTCTGTACCTTCTAAAGCTTTATTAATGTCAGGGATAAAAGCTTTATATCTATGCCCAAATCTATCATATACTCCACAAAGGAAAAAACCTTCATTTTTTTCACCAATATAAATATTTTCATTTTCTAAAACTTTTATATTTAAAGAGTTTACATAATCGATTATAGGTTTTACTCCGTGGAAGTATTCGTGATTTCCGACTATAAAGTATGTACCGAATGTTGATGTTAGTTTTTTTAACTCATTAAGTGCATCTTTTGCATATTCTAGTTTTGTATCAACTAGATCTCCTGTGATTACAACTACATCAGGATTTAGTGAATTAACATCTTGCACTAGATTTTTGATAAATTCCTTATCAATTAATCCACCAATATGCACATCACTTAATTGAGCTATTTTATAGGGTTTTGAAAGGTTGGGAATTTTAACATCAACTTCTTCAATTTCAACATGCTTTATATTGCTAATGGCTTTTGCATTAGTCGCTACTACAACTGTTGCTGCACCAATATCAAGAGATCTTTTAAAAAAATCTCGTCTTTTTTCAGTAAAGGGAGTCTTTTTGAAACCAAAAGAAATAATCTCATGGATAATAGTAATGGAGAAAGTAATAAAGATTACTCCAATGGGTAATGATAACAAAAAGTATAACCAGTTTGGTACAACTGGGTAATATCTAGCTACGGGGTATAAAAGTACCCCAAAAAAAGTTATATATAATAGAATGCTTAGATATTTTTTAGTCTTATCTTTAAAGTCTAGTTTATTGATAAGACGTTTTTTTATTATAAAAGTTTGAAGAGCAAAAACGCCCGTAAATAGTGAAAAAAATATTATAAAACTCATGTGAGAATTATAATCCTCATTTATTAATGAAGATTTAACAAAGAGTTAACTCTTTGTTAAAGGATAATTCTTTTAATTGAGTCTATTAAATTAAGAATTTCTTCTTTAGTTTGAGAGAAGTGAATAGAGATTCTAATCCACCCTGGTTTGTTTGTAATATCAAGGTTCTTAATACCTAATAAATCATGGCCATAAGGCCCAGCACAGGAACATCCAGCTCTTGTTTGAATTCCAGTACTTTGTGATAACTTAGCACATAAATCATAAGGATTATGCCCTTTTATATTAAAAGAAATTATACCTATGTTATCTTCTTCTTGATTTCCATATATCTCACATTGAGGTATTTTTTTTAGTTCATCAATAAAAAGAGCTTTTAACTCATTTTTTTGTTTTTTTATAAAATCAAAACCTATCTCATTTCTTAGTTGATAAGCAAGTGAAGCTTTTATAAGTTGTAAAATACCAGGTGTTCCAGCATCTTCTCTTATCTCAATATTTTTTTGATAAACTTGTGTATCTTTATTTACATACTCAACTGTTCCACCACCTGCAAAAGTAGGTGAAATATCAGTATCAATTAAAGACTTTCTAATTACTAAAAGTCCACATGACCCAGGACCTCCAAGAAGTTTATGGGGAGACATAAATAAAGCATCATAAAATTCACATGGAATGTTCATATATGGAGAAGAGGCTGCGGCATCAAAACAGATAGTTGCATTATATTCTCTAAGTAATTTTGATATTTCTTCATAGGGAGTAATTATTCCCGTTACATTTGAAGCTACACAAAAAGAAGCGAATATTTCTCTTTCTTTATTCTCTTCTAATACTTTTTTTAGATGAGATAAATCTATTAAACCTTCATCATCTAAATCTATTCTTTGAATTTCACATAAGGCTTCTCTAAAAGAAACTTCATTTGAATGGTGTTCATAAGGTCCCACTATTACTAAAGGAAGTTTTGATTTATCCACTTGGATTTCATATCTTTTTTTAGTTGCAGGAGGTATATAAAGTCCCATTAGTTCTTGAAAATGTTTAATTGCTGCTGTTGTTCCACATCCATTTGGTAAGATAGCAAATTCATCACTAAGCTCTAAACTTTTTGCAATATTTCTTCTAGCAAGCTCATAATAATTACTTGTAGTATCTGCATTAGATGACTCTTTGGAATGAGTATTTGCATAAGTTTCAAGTACATCATGGATTCTATTTTCTATTTGTCTAAAACCCAGACCTGAAGCTGTATAATCAAAATACTCTTTTTTATTTTTACCAATAGTGTTGTATCTTATAAAATCTAATGTATTAGTATTATTGTTAAAAAATGGTCTAAATAAATTGTTTTTCATTAAATTCTCTATTAATTAGTTATAGTTATTATTCATATAATTTTAAGTTATTTAGGATAAGAGTTTGCTTGAATAAAATATTTAATTGTTTTAAAAACTCTTATAATAAGGCTTGTAGCATGGCTACAAACCTCTTAAAATTTATAAAAATTTACTTTTAAACAAAAGGATTGAAGTTAACTTTTTGTAAATCTTTTGCAAATTTCTCTGCATTTAGTGTTGGAGCATCTAAAATAATGATATTCCCAGATGTAGTAATCTTAATTTTTGAAGCTTCATATTTTTCAAGTAATGATGCTAAATTATCAAAACCAGAACTTCCAACTTCTAAAGAATTAACTTTACATCCGATGTAACTTTTACCCTTTTCTTTACTTTCATTAATTCCAAAATGTTCAGTATAAGGAGTCTCTTTTTCATCTTCTAAAGTAATATTTTTAATTTTAAATGTAATTGATGAACTTAAAAGATCAATAAACTTATCTACTCCCCAAGAAGCAATAAGCGATTCAAAACTACTTGTTTGAACATCATCTCTATTTCCATAATCTCTATAAACCTTTGCAATAGCTCTTGCTATTGGTACAACTTGTGAAGGGGTTACGAAACCAATATGATTTCCAACAATTTTCACTGAAAAAAGAACCTTGTCTTTTTCATTTTTTATTGCATCAAAGTTTACATCTTGTTTGCTATTTGATGTACAGTTAGAAGAGCATCCACTAATTGCCATTTGTAATTTGTTTGGTAAGTTAGAGAAGTTCTTATTGCCAATAAAACTATCATTTAGTTTATTTGCTAATTCACTCACATCTGCTACTTGATCATGGTCTACGCCATTTACAGAGCAAGTGATAATATTTCTTACTGTATGTCCTGACTCAAAAATAGTGTTTAAATTTACATTATGTAAAAGATTAAAAACATGAGGTAAGTCATTTATTTTAATCCATTTTAATTCAACTTTTTGATCTTTTGTAAAATCTAAACTATCTTTTGCATACTCTTTTGATATAGCTGATAAAGTTTTTACTTGTTCTAAATTTAACTGACCTAATGATAATGGTATTTTTACTCTAAAATAGTTATTTGTATCTTCTTGTTGATGAACACCATACCATTTAAATCTAATTAAATCAGAAGCACTTACTCTTTCACCTAAAACAGCATAGATATAGATGTCACTTAAGACATCTAATCCATCCTTATCTTTTTTTATTTGTTCTATGTTTAGAGCTAAATTATTTGACATTATATTGCCTTACAATTCCATTCTGGGTAGTTCTTTCTAATAAATGCATTTAACTCAATTTCTGTTTGAGTATATTTTTTATTATCATCTTCAAGTTGCGCTGAACCTTCTTGTGAGCTTACAATCATACCAGCACCAACAGTAGAGTTAGTGTATTTATCAATAATGATAAAACTTCCCGTATATCTATTTTCATGGTATGGATCTACAGCTATTTCTCTATCAAGTGAGATTGTAACTTGTGCAATATCATTTAACTCTAAACTATCAGCTGATACTTCATCAAATGTATTAATGTTTTTCTTAAATTCAATAGAATTTACAGCACCATTTAATACAGAAGTTGCTCTTTTAATTACATAGTTTTGGTTTAAAGTTAATGGAGTTTCATCCATCCATACTACCATTGCTGATAAATGATTTGATACTTTAGGAATATCATTTGATTTTACAATCATGTCTCCTCTTGAAATATCAATTTCATCTTCAAGTGTAATAGTTGTAGCCATTGGAGCAAATGCTTTATCAATAGTTTCTACAACTTCATCTTTACCAATTGGTCTTAAATCTTTAATATCATTTGATACTATTGATTTAACCTTAGATGTTTTTCCCGAAGGTAATACAGTAATCTCATCACCAACACTTACTGAACCACTTGCAATTGTTCCAGAGAATCCTCTGAAGTTTAAGTGTGGTCTTACTACATATTGAACAGGTAATCTAAATGAATTAGACTCTTTTTTATGAATCTCAATAGTATCTAATAATTCCATTAATGGTTTATCTGTATACCAAGGTGCTTTAGGCGAATTAGTTAAGATATTATCTCCATCTAATGCAGAAATAGGAATAAATTCAATATTTAAATCTTCATTATGAGGAAGATTTGGAATGATATTATTGTAATCATTTTTTATCTCTTCAAATACTTCTTGTGAGAAGTCAACTAAATCCATTTTATTAATTGCAACGATTAGGTTTTTAATTCCTAATAGTGAGGCAATATAAGAGTGTCTTTTAGTTTGCGTTAAAATCCCTTGTCTAGCATCAATTAAGATAATAGCTACATCTGCTGTTGAAGCTCCTGTAGCCATGTTTCTTGTGTATTGCTCGTGACCTGGAGTATCTGCAATAATGAATTTTCTTTTATCAGTTGAGAAGAATCTATAAGCAACATCAATAGTAATACCTTGCTCTCTCTCAGATGCAAGTCCATCAACTAAAAGTGCTAAGTCAATCTTCTCACCAGTAGTACCTGATTTCTTAGAATCTTTTTCAATAGCTGCTAATTGATCTTCAAAAATCATCTTTGAATCATAAAGTAATCTACCAATTAAAGTTGATTTCCCATCATCTACTGAACCACAAGTAATGAATCTAAGAATCTCTTTGTTCTCATGTTCTTTTAAATATGCTTCTATATTTTCTGCAATTAAATCTGATTGATGTGCCATCTTAAAAATACCCTTCTTGTTTCTTTTTCTCCATTGATGCGTCACCATCACTATCTATTAATCTACCTTGTCTCTCAGACGTTGTACAAATTAACATCTCTTGAATAATCTCTGGTAATGTCGTAGCTTCTGATTCTACTGCACCAGTTAGAGGATAACATCCAAGTGTTCTAAATCTAACTTTCTCTTTCTTAGCTGTTGCTCTTAATTCTTCAGGAACTCTATCATCATCTACCATGATTTTTGTACCCATATACTCAACAACTTCTCTCTCTTTTGAGAAATATAAATCAGGAATTGGAATACTTTCTAAATAGATATATTGCCAAATATCAAGCTCTGTCCAGTTTGATAATGGGAATACTCTAATAGATTCACCTTTTGTGTGTTTTCCATTATAAATATTCCATAATTCTGGTCTTTGGTTCTTTGGATCCCATCTATGGTTTTTATCTCTAAATGAATAAATTCTCTCTTTTGCTCTAGATTTCTCTTCATCTCTTCTAGCACCACCAAATACAGCATCAAACTTTTGGATATTTAAAGCATTCTTTAATCCTTCAGTTTTCATAACATCTGTATGTAATGCACTTCCATGCTCAAATGGTGAAATGTCCATATCAATTCCCTTAGGATTTGAATAAACGATTAATTCCATACCTACTTCTTTAGCACGTCTGTCTCTAAATTCAATCATCTCTTTGAATTTCCATTTTGTATCCACATGCATTAAAGGTAATGGAGGTGGTGCTGGGTAGAATGCTTTCTGTAAAATATGTAACATTACAGAAGAATCTTTTCCTACTGAATAAAGCATACCAGGGTTAGAAAACTCCGCTACCACTTCTTTCATAATATGCATAGATTCAGCTTCTAGTTGTTTTAAATGTGTTAATCTCTCAGGGCTTATTTCCATTTTATTCTTCTCCATTAATTTCGATTAGTTCAAATTAAAAGTTTGAATTCATCAGTAAAAATTTATTTTTTGTGTAAACCACACTCTTTATGTTCTGGGTTTTCCCACCACCATCTTCCGGCTCTAATATCTTCACCGTCCTTAACGGCTCTGGTACAGGGTGCACATCCAATACTTGGGAAACCTTGATCATGAAGTTTATTATATGGAACATTGTTTTCTTTGATGTAGTTCCATACATCTTCTTCCTTCCAGTTGATTAAAGGATTTACTTTTATTACTTTAAAAGTTTCATCATATTCAACTAAAGGCATTTCAACTCTAGTTACACTTTGAGCTGCTCTTAAACCTGTAATCCAAACATCTAAATCTTTTAGAGCTCTTTTTAAAGGTTCTATTTTTCTTACAAAACAACAGTTCTTTCTTTTATCAATACTTTCAAAGTGACCATTTACACCTTGAGTTTTGTATAATTCTTGAACATTTTGTTCATTTGGAAAAAATACATCAATTTTGATGTTATATTTTAGATTTGTTGCATCCATAACATCATAAGTTTCAGGATGTAATCTTCCAGTGTCAAGAGTAAATATCTTGGCTTCTTTGTCTTGCTTTAACATGATGTCTGTTAAGGCTTGGTCTTCAGCTGCTAAGCTTGAGCTTAGAGCAACTCTATCTTTGTAATTTGTTAAGAAAAACTCTACAATTTCTTGTGTTGTTTTTCCATTTAAATCATTGTTTAACTTCTCTACTAATTTTTTAATACTCATAATTTAACCTATATTTGATAATCATTTTCAGCAGGTTTTACTCTACCTAATGGGATTTTATTCCATGCTCTTTCATGGAAGTAATACAAAATCATTTTTGTCACAAGCTCAATTGAACCAATTGATGCTGCCATTGTTAAATTACCAGTAATAAAATAAGAGATTATAATTGTGTCAATAGTACCAACAGTTCTCCAAGACACAGTCTTTACAATTGATCTGTAAGGTTTTTCGTGCATATTATTCCCTCATACATTAGGATTTATATGAGGACGAAGAGTTATTACTCTTCGTCATAGTCATATAATCCTGAACTTAAATATCTTTCACCAGTATCACATAAAACAGTTACAATAGTTTTACCTTTATTTTCAGGTCTTTGAGCAACTTGGTTTGCGATAAATGCATTAGCTCCTGCTGAAATACCAATTAGTAATCCTTCAGTTTGAGCAAGTTTTCTTGAACTTGCAATTGCATCTTCATTTGAAACAGTAATTACTTCATCATAAAGATCTGTATTTAAAACTTCTGGAACAAATCCTGCACCAATACCTTGGATTTTATGAGGACCTGGTTTTCCACCACTTAATACAGGCGAAGCTTCTGGCTCAACTGCAATAATTTGGATGTCTTTATTGTGAGCTTTTAAAACTTCACCAACACCTGTAATAGTTCCACCTGTACCAATAGCTGCAACTAAGATATCAATTTTCCCATCAGTATCTGCAAGAATCTCTTGTGCAGTTGTTTTTCTGTGGATTTCTGGATTTGCAGCATTGTTAAATTGTTGAGGGATGAAAGAATTTTCTGTAGTCTCACCTAATTCAACTGCTTTATCAATAGCACCTTTCATTCCTTTTTCTGGCTCAGTTAACACTAAATCAGCACCTAAAGCTTTTAAAAGTCTTCTTCTTTCAATACTCATCGATGAAGGCATAGTAAGAACTAATTTAATTCCTAAAGCTGCACAAACACCTGCTAGTGCAATACCTGTATTT
>Ga0193952_1000707_pt1 | contig 13395 bp, 10 predicted proteins | sample BB_3_MG_FD_140368 | JGI IMG/M metagenome (GOLD analysis project Ga0193952, IMG submission 140368) | Microbial mat bacterial communities from the Broadkill River, Lewes, Delaware, United States - BB_3_MG | ecosystem: Environmental > Aquatic > Freshwater > River > Microbial mats | place: USA... | reverse complement strand
CTATTTAAAGCGACAACAAAACTGCATGGTCAATCAACAGATCGGCAGGTTGTTGAGAACCTGCTTAATATTGAGCTACTTAATGGATGGGTCAACATGTCTCGGTCAAATGAAAAGGACGCTGTTTCAATCGACCTGAAGTTGGCATCACAACCCTTTCTCTCAGCAACCGGAAATTTTGAAACTCTAAAAGTGATATTGACACTCACCGATTTACCAATGCTCAGCAAGTTGTTCAATCCAAATCGAATTCCGAAACAGCTCAAAGCCTTTAAAGGATTGAGCGCTAACGGTGAAATCCATATTAAAGCGACACATGTCGCTGGCAATTTTAAGCTGAACACAAAACATGCTGCTATAACGGATCTAACGCTTTCAAACTTAGTCAGCCAAATCAAACTACAGTATTCACCCGGGCAGTTTAATGTCAGCAGCACAACCTTAGATGCTGAATTGGTCCATGAGGGGCTCAGTGCACAGTTCCACCTTCAGGGAAGCGGGTCCTATAGCGAAGATCAATTTGTCCTGAACCTGCTCGATCTGTCTCTGACCGAGTTAAACTATATTTCTCCAGATGATCAAACCGGGGTGGCTGACGCAATGCTCAAACTGCATGGAGAGATCAATGGTTCGTTCTCAACGGGACCGATAGTTGTTGATCTGAAAGGGACGACAGCAATTCAGGAAATTCTTGCCGGTGAATTTTATGCCGATCTTTCTGCATATCAAGGCGTTTTTTCACTTACCGGAACTCATGCTCCCGATATCTGGCAATTCACTATCAAATCTTTCAGATTCGATCTACAACAGCTCGGAACCATATCCTTGATAGGTCAATTAAGCTCTGAACAGATTAAACTCAGATGGCATCTTGGATTTTCTGACCTGAGTGAAAGCTATGGCGATCATATCGGTCCCTTATTAAGTGAAACCTATCCCACGCTGGCAGGATTGACACTGGAAGGACAAATAGCTCTCGAAGGGTGGCTATCATGGACTCCTGGTCATTGGCAAAGCCATGGCATATTGCAGCCACAGGGGGTGGATGCCTTCTGGCAACGGCAACAACTGGAGATGGTCGACGTAACAGGAATCATCCCTTTCAATCTAGGCTCCAGTCCTGTTTCAAGTGTCACATATTCGCATCGGGAACAGATCAGCAATATTTCATTTCAATCACTCTCCGCCGGGATAGCAACACTCGAACAAGGACAGCTGCAACTATCAGCCTCACAAAACCGTTTCAGATTCCGTTCTCCCCTTCGACTTCAACTTGCTGACGGACAGATTGACGTAGAAAACCTTAGTTTCGGTTGGGCAGATGAGGGTCCGCAAGGTTCCGTTAATATCAATATCAGTGCCGTTGAATTAGAAACTCTTACGACAGAGCTCGGACTTCCTGTGATGCAAGGGAGGTTAAGTGCCGAACTGGGGACACTCTATTACGCAGACAGCCAACTCACAACAGACGGTCTCGTTACGATTGATGTCTTCGACGGTCAACTTCAATTTCGGAATATGCGATACAGCAAACCTTTCTCAAACTATCCAACCTTTCACAGCAATATAAACTTTTCTGGAATTGATCTGTTACAGGCAACTCGCACCTTCGATTTTGGAGAAATGAACGGCGTTCTTGACGGCTACATTGAAGGATTAGAACTGTTTGGCCTTACGCCGGCGGCTTTTTCTGCCTCTCTCTCAACGCGTAATAAAGGCAAACGGAATATCAGTGTCAAGGCCTTGAATAATCTCTCAATTCTCAGTCAAGGTGGGATCTCCTCGGCTTTGTCGAGTGGAATCTATCGCTTTATCGATTTTTACCGTTATCGGAAGATCGGTTTCAAATGCTCTCTAGAAAATGATATCTTTACATTAGTGGGGACAGCTTTCCCTGGATCAAATCGATATCTGGTCCACGGAGGGCTACTCCCTCCACGAATCGACATCATCTCCTCAACACCGACCATTTCTTTTAAAGAGATGCTTAAACGCCTCAGACGGATAGAGAGAGCGGAAAACTAAATCAACATAAGTCAGCGGACATAAGGGAGGCTAAAGATGAAAATAATGACTCGTAGCTTAGGTATGTTGCTAATCCTGACCGTGATCTCCTGTGTCACTATTAATATTTATTTCCCAGCCGAAGAAATTCGTGGAGCTGCTGACAAAATTGTTAATGAAGTTTGGGGCAATGGCGACAATGATGGGTCGGACGTAACCCCGCAACAACAAAGCAACCCCGGAAGCAGCCTTTTGGACCTATTCCTGCCGTTAAACGCCTATGCAGCTCAGGACATCAATGTCAGTACTCCGGCAATTCGTAACATTAAAGCTTCAATTAAAGACCGCTCCGACGCTTTAATCGAATTTCTTAATAACGGAGCAGTCGGCCTCAGCCACAATGGCCTGCTTAAAATTCGAAGCAGTAAAGGATTAAATCTGAAACAAAAGAGCCAACTGAACAAGCTGGTCAAGGCAGAAAATAATGATCGCAAGCGCCTTTACCAAGAAATTTCCGTTGCCAATAAATTCCCAGATAAAGTCGCTGATGTGCAAAATATTTTTGCTGATTCATGGCGCAAAAAAGCAAAAAAGGGCTGGTACCTGGAAAAATCAGATGGCAGTTGGATGCAGAAATAATGCTTAAGCGCATGGAGAACGGACTTCGTTAATGATGACTGAATCGGCCGAATGGAGGTATGAGAGAGTGACCTGGTAAGCACGAATCTCACGGACTGACGGTACCGGTACGATTTTCAGACTTGTGAATAATCAGCCGATCTCCTGGGTGTAGTGGACTATTGAGGTTGATACGGTTCCAAATCAGGATTGCAGCCAAAGGAACACGAAACTGCTCTGCGATCGTCGAGAGATTATCACCTGGCTGAACAATGTAGATCCGCTCTTCCCTCTGCTGGCTCCATTCCTGGTGCCCCTGTTTAAAACGTTTTTGAAATCCTGGGGGCATATTTTCAGGAACAGCCAAGGTGTATGTTCCTGCGGTAAGGTAATGGCCGCGCAGTTCCGGGTTCAAATCTTTGATTCGTTTATAATCGGTCTGTGCAGCCTTCGCGACAACTGTCAAGCTGGCTTCTTCGTAGGTGATCAATTCGACCGTGGAAAATTTGACGGGTGGATAAAAATCTTTTTTCTGCAAGTGGAACCCATACTGTTCCGGGTCAGTTAGAATCAGTTTGGCCGAAAGAATGCGAAATAAATATCGTTGCGTTTCGAGTGGCAAATATAGCCGATAATAATTCGTCACATCCTGAGCCAGAATTTCTGCTTGCAATCCCTCCTCGCCCATATTAAATGCAGCTGCAGCCAGACTCCAGGAACCAAATCTTTCGAAAAGCTCAGAAAAATATGTGACAGCAGCTTTAGTTGAAGCAACCAGGTTCCTGCGTTGATCGATTGACCTGTTGACGGTCAAACCGTAACGCCTCGCAGTTTCAGGCAAAAACTGCCAAAAACCAATAGCTCCTTTAGGAGATCCGACATGTGGTCGCAAGGCACTTTCAGCCAATGCGATATACTTCAGATCATCTGGCAAACCGGCCTGAGATAACATTGCTTCAATGACTGGTAAGTAGCGCGTCGATCTTTTTAGCCATAAGACAGCCTGATCCCGATCCCAGAGAGAGATAAGTAACTCCTTCTCCATTCGCTCCCGCACGTCGTGATTTTCAAGCGGGACATCCTCGTCACAAAACATCAATGGCTGATCTCGTCGAAGACTTTCCAACAACGGGGGAATGCTCCCTTCCTTGTCTGCAGCGAGAACCGGAGTCGATATAAATATGCCAACGACTAAATATCCTATGATAATTGAACGCATGAACATAATTATCCTGAGATCAAGCAATAGAATAGTAAACTATAGCATAGAGATTCCATAGAAACATAACGGGTCCGCATAGTGTCAAAGGTAAGTAATAATGATAACAGAGAATGGTAAAGGACAGTCTTGACGTAAAGCAAATTCAATACAATAATAGTCATCTTTCATTCATTGATCAAGGAGACACCATGACACGTAAAATTATGATCTTGCTGCTAATCGCTTTGTTGAGTTACCTCACTATCCAAAATACATTTGCACAAGAAGTCAGAGAGCAGAACATTTCGGGAGAGATTGTTGGCGGGCTGAGATTACTATCTATTGAGCCGGACCAAGTCAATGACTTCGTGATCTACCGTGGAGATTACATCCAACCGTCGGTGTCAGGGCAAAAACATTTCACTATAGAAATTCCCGATCTCAAAATTACAAAAACCTTTCCGGCCAATGAGGGAGAACGAGCATATATCAAAATGAAGAAGCCTGGCAGCTATGACTTTACAGCTGGAACAATCCGCGGAACCATCAAGGTTATCGAATATACAGCGACATCCTATACAGAACTATCTGCAGAACAAGCAGGTCAAGTTTTACAAAACACCACCCCCCTGATCCTGGATGTCAGAACACCGGGAGAATTCAAACAAGGCTATATTCAGGGAGCAAATCTACTACCGGTACAGGTCATACAGCAACATATCAAGAAATTAGAATCGCACAAAGATCAAGATATTTTCATTTACTGTGCAACCGGAAATCGTAGCACTGTTGCCTCGCGAATATTAATTAAAAGTGGATTCAAAAAAATTTACAACCTGCGATATGGGATTTCCGACTGGGCCAAGCGCGGCTATCCGGTTGTCCAATAATAAGAAACGCCAACGACAAGACAATCGGAATGACAACACATAAAAGTTACGCTTTAAAAAGATTTAAAAATACGTGCCGTTGAACGACCTGGTGCCTGCAAGTCTAGATCGAGAAAATAACCAAAAGGAGTTTGCCAGGCCTCATAGCTGGCGTGGATTAAGCGTTGACTGGCGCGTTCCAACAATTCGCGGGTAAAGGTTGCATCAGCCTTGGTTTCTGCCAGGTGGGAAAAGGAGTGCAACACAATCCTTTTGGTGGCGTTTTTGCGGGCTCCCCATTTCAAGTTTTTAATCAATTTCTTTTCGACCCGAGCAGGATCATCTTCATCAACCACTTCCGCGTGAATAAATCCAATGACAGCGTCATTGATAGCATTCCCTTCACCGCAATCCGGTTCGCTCTCCAGCGTTTTGTGTGCAGGTATGTATGCAAAATTATCACAGTAGATCATCAATAGTTTCATAATATGAGTATAGTATAAATCACTACAAATCGGCATCTCATAGCTGACTGTCACTCTCCTTTTCTAAAATACTTTTGCCAAGATCCCCTTAACAACCCTTAATACGCCATGACAACCTAATAAAAAACGAAAACAACACCACCACAGAAAAAGACAACAGAAGCGCTTTTTATCAGATACTTAAGATCATTTAGTTAATTTATTGCTTAAGTTTATTGAGTAGCAAAACTAGATCCTGTCTGATCGATTCATGAGTATATTCATCAGCAGGATCGGCTGCTTGCCCATCAACCTGAAACAGAGGACGTTCTTGATACATCCTCCCCCAACACACGTCGATCTCACGGACAAATTCTTGCAACAAATAATCGCTTGCGAGGAGACGCTCTATGATCTCTTTCAATACACTCAATGGTTGCTTCAGAAGACGGGCGACTAGCAGTTCATTATCTTGAACCTTACGACGTAATATTGCTTTCAATGCCCCAGATGGGTCTTGAGTGTTCGCGTCAATCCATTGCGCAACGAGAGCAATAGCCTGCTCTTGCTCAGAAACGGGAGATTCTCCCTTCATCAACCCCTCCCCGGCCCGGCCAATGGCTCCAGCTACGCTGAACTTTTGCTGGGCACGTAATTCAGCTTGCACTTTTTCCTTATCTGGATTCTGTTTTTTGCTCATTTTTAGATTCCTAGTAGGACGAATCTGTTCATCGGCGAAATGGATTGGTGATTATTTTATGCTCTGAAGAGCTGATTCGTACATCTGTTGCGACCAACCGCTTATCTTTACACCATTGATAATAGCGAAAGGAACTCCACGACCAGAATCAAGCAACAGCTTACGTTTGGCAGCGACTGGATCTTTTTCAATATCATAAACTTTATATTTAACACCCTGACTGGCCAAATAACTTTTGGCCTGATCACAGTAAGGTCACCAACTGGTAACATAGATTTCTGCTACGCTCTCTTGACGCGCTGATTTACGGTGAACGTTGTCACCAGCATCAACCGTAAAAGGTGAAAACAGGAACAAAGAACTTGCGATAAAGGATAGCAGAGTAACGTTTAAAAAGGCTCTCAACACATCTAGCTCCGTAAGTATAAAATTGTTAAATTATGATGGACTATTCGTTCTCTCATCCAACACTTGACGCACCATTTGCGACAGACTTGCCAAGGTCAGTGGTTTCATCAGAAAAGCACTGACACCAAGTTTTTTAGCTTCAATCTCGTTGACCTTACTGCTGTAGCCGGTACAAATAATGGTTGGAACTGTGGAGCGGTGTTGTTTTATTTGTTGAATCAACTCCTCTCCAGTCATATCCGGCATGGTCTGATCGGTGATCACCAAGTCAAAATGATCAGGATTTTCAGTAAACAGGTTTAGAGCTTCTTGACTATCAGATATCGCCGTGACCTGGTAGCCCATTTCCGATAGCATCTCAGCTCCTAGTTGGGCAAGAGCTCCATTGTCGTCGATAAAAAGAATATGTTCCTTACCTGAAAACAACGGCATTTCGCCAGAGGGATCGTTCATTATTTCACTGGTCTCTATGATAGGAAAGAATAGATCAAAGGTCGTTCCTTTTCCTACGGAGCTTTGCACTTTGATCATACCACCATGGCCCTTAACAATTCCCTGTACAGTCGATAGACCAACACCCGTTCCTTGATCAATCGGCTTGGTGGTATAAAAAAGATCAAACATCTTATCCACAATGTCTTGGCTCATACCACAGCCTGAATCAGTAACACTGATACTGGCATAAGTTCCAGGTTGAGTGTCATATTGAAAGGGAATGTCCTGTTTTGCTAGAGACGTACTCTTCAAAGCAATGGTGAGATCACCTTTTTCTTCCATGGCATGTGCGGCATTATTACAAAGATTGATCAAACATTCCTGAAGCTGTGACGAATCTGCTGAGATAGTGAGCATGCGACTGTCAGCACTGAATTGCTGTTGCAGATTGATTGTTGCAGGAATCGTAGCACGTAACAACTGAAGTGTTTCATCTACAAGCAAATCTAGCCGAACAGGGACCTTTCTCTGCTTGCTTTGACTGCTGTAAAGCATAATCTGTTTTATCAGATCACGGGAACGCAAAACAGCAATCTTGGCGTTTTCAAGATAATTACTGATTTTAGGAGAATCTGTCAGTTTCCTTTTGGAAAGCTCAATATTCCCCAGAATGATAGACAGGTTATTATTGAAATTGTGCGCAATTCCCCCAGCCATAACGCCAACAGCTTCCATCTTATTCTTTTGATGAAGTTGATCGACCAGTTCTTGATGTTCTTCATCAGCCTTCTTGCGATCGGTGATATCTCGCGTAATCGAAAGCACAAAAACATCATCATCCATCTCAACGATAGAAGCAGACATCAGACCAATCTTGGTATCACCATTTTTTGCAATAAATTCAGCCTCTAAATTTGCAACGCAGCCATTAATGCTCAACCCATTAACTAAAATGTCTCTATCTTTTTCATTCTTCCAAATGTTCAAATCAAGCGATGAGTGGCCAATCACATCATCAGCGGAATACCCCATCAGTTTAGTGAAACCCTCATTTATCTCAGTATAGACGCCATCACTCAACCGATTAAGGTTAATCGCATCGGGACTGGTTTTAAAAGACAGTCGGAACCTTTCTTCGCTCTTACGCAAGGCAACTTCATTTTGTCGTGCAATTGTAATGTCCTTAAGGAAGGCAACACAAATCCCCCCATCTTCGGGCCGATACTGGACGCTGACTTCAACATCAAACAGAGATCCATCCTTACGCCGATGTTGAGAGATAAAGAAGTCACTCCCCTTTGCTGAAAGCCTTTTTATTCGCTTCTGAATATCCTCAGTTGAGTCAATAACATCCACATCAACAATACTCATATTCAGCAGTTCTTCTTCACTGTAGCCACTCATCTTGCAATAAGATTCATTCACTTCTAAGAAGTGCCCCTGTCTGTCTACTAACCAGAAGCCATCCATTGCCGCTCGCAGAATTGTCCGATGTCTCTCCTCACTTTTTCTTAACATCTCTTCAGCCCGGAGTCTGTCCGTAACATCATAGACAATAGAGAAGGAATAGTCCCTGCCACCAATTGTGATCGGATTAGCATGAATTTCAACATCGCGCAACTGACCATCAGCTAGTTGATGTTTGTAGAGATAAACAGAACGATTTTCAGAAACCGTTTTCTTTACTTCTGCTCGGATATCCTCCTCTGGGGTCACATTCAGGTCTGGAATTCTTTTGGTGAGCATCGTTTCGCGGTCATAACCATAAAACTTTAAAGCCGATTCATTTGCATCAACAATATAGAAGGAAGCCAAATCGACAACGTACATCACGGCTCCATGGTTCTTAAAAGACTTCTGGAATGCTTCTTCACCGATCTGTCTTTCACAGGCATCTACCACAGACTGATCCCTGAATTCATGATCTCGATCATTCATTTAATTAATCCTGTACCCCTTCTATGAGGATGATTTCACACGTCGGATATTAAAACACAATGTAAGAAAATATCACTCTACAACTTACTTTGTAAATTTTTTCAGAGCAAGAATCACAGTTTTATTTAATGGAGAATGAAGGCGGTTTATTCTGTTATTTATGAGGCAAGGCAACTGTGGTTAAAATGATGACTGCTTAAAGAGAATTGCCTCTACATCCAATGTCGCGGCAACATCCTCCAGTCTTTTCATTAACTGTTGCGCGTTTGGGTAAGACTTTGAAAGAACCAAAAATATATCCAACTGTCTAAGAGGACTGGTCTCTATATCCATATCGGCTCTTTTTGATAAGATATCACTGGCTGCCGAAGCATAATCCAACACGTAGTCAGCTCTTCCTGCTTTTAACATTTCAAACGCAGCTCGGTGTGTTCCAGCCACAACATTAGTGATTCTGTTGGTCGGATGTTCAATGAAAGAGAGTAGATCGGCATAACTATAACCACGAATCGTAATAATCTTTTTGCCCACTAAACCTTCCTTTGAGGTGATTTTCTGCCTGCCTCTCAAATAGTATAAACTTAGAGAAGTCGTATAGAGAGGTTCACGACTAAAGAGACAGCTATCCTGCAAGGAAGAAGCTCTCACCAGGATAGAGAAATTCGTAATTCCGTTTTGCAAGTTATAGAACAAACGCTTTGCTGGGTAAGGAATCGCACGCCAGGAGAGCCCTACACGCTCCATCAGGACTTCAACCAGATGCATCATAGGAGATATGGGGTGCCCCTTATCATCGATTGAATCTACAAAAATAGATTGATTCGGATAGCCGTATTCTATCTCAACAGGTTTAACAGTGTTAGAATAATTCATCGCAAGAGCACTTCCAGTCAAACAAAAGATAAGACAGACAGACAGAAGGAAGCGCATCAATTTTACCTTTCATGGTTATACTGGCTCTGTCTCTACTTCCAGAGACTTTGGTCAGCTCTTTTCTTCCTGTAACGATAAAAGTGCTGTAACATTATAAATATACCGCTATTGTCAGAAAAAGCACTTTTAAAAATATATCCAATTTTCTCAAAAAATCGGATGAATATTTTCAGACAATAGGCTTTTAAGCCAATCTGCAAAGAATGGCTTAAAAGCCTATTCATTATTTCTTCACTGAATATAACCAATGATCTCTTTCCATGATTACTCACGAATGCATTGAACGTATCTCCGATAACGTCAGACTATACTGTGTGATAATCAACACTCCAGACACCCGATTCCACCACCTGTGCCACGTAATCTTTAAAATCGGTCGCAGGCCGTCCAAGAGCTTCTTCAACACCGGTCATCAGGTTGGAATTCCTACCATCAAATACAACCGTGAACAGTTCACGTAGTAACCATTGCACATCGTCCGGAACACCTTTGGAACCTAGCGCATCGATATAGTGATCAACTGTGATACTGCTATATTTTATGGGTCGTCCCAAAGCCTGGGATATTTCATCAATACATTGAGCAAAGGTCATCAACCGCGGGCCAGTGACTTCGTACAATCGATTCTTCCGGCCTGATTCAGTTAAAGCAGCAACCGCAACATCAGCGATATCATCAACATCAATAAATGGTTCAACAATATCTCCCGCAGGTAAAATCAATTCACCGGCCAGAATGCCTTCCAGCATAAAGCTTTCGCTGAAGTTCTGGAAAAACCAACTGGCCCTGACAATGTTCCAGGAAATACCGCTGTTTTTAAGGATCTCTTCTGCTCGTTGAGCCCCCTCTTCTCCGCGCCCTGAAAGCAATACCATATGCTCCAGTCCATGATTCGCTGCGACCTGAACAAATTCTCGCATGGTTGATTCTGCATTTGGAACAGCGAGGTCCGTCTGGTAGGTCACATAGGCAGTGCGGGTTCCTTCAATTGCCAGAGGCCATGTTTTATTATTATCCCAATCAAAGACCGGATCTGTCGATCTTGAAACGGCTCGGGTCTGGTATCCAAGAGCTTGAAGACGCTGGTTGACACGTGAACCGGTTTTAGCATTTTTACCGATAATGAGAATGGGTGACTTTTTCATGATATTATCTCCTCTATGGATTTATTGTCGGCTGATGAAGTAAGGGGCTTGCTGTTAACAGCAATATAAAAGAGATAAAACAGATCAACAATCATCACACGTCCAGATATTCATACCATTCGTCCATAGATGCTGGATTTTTGATCAATAGCTATGGGAGAATCAAAGCCATGTTGCGAACACAACCAGACATACCTGTCAGTACAGATCCGCTCGGGGAAGCCCTGCATCTGCTCCGATTAACCGGCACTCTTTACTGCAGGTCCGAACTAACGGCCCCCTGGGGCGTTGACCTGCCTGCGTTTGAGGGCTGCATGATGTTTCACGTTGTCACAGCCGGGAGCTGCTGGCTTGAGGTTGAAGGTGACGAGCCACGCCTGCTGCAACAAGGAAGCTTGGCGCTTGTCCCCCATGGCACCGGGCATTGTATCCGCAGCAGCCAGTCGGTTGAAGCCAAACCTCTGTTTGACATTCCGGTTGAAACAATCAGCGATCGCTACGAGATCATGCGTTACGGCGGTGATGGTGAATTAACCCACCTCACCTGCGGGGTTGTTCGCTTTGATCATGTGGCCGCTCAACAATTGATAACCCTGTTGCCCAAGGTGGTGCAGATTGATACCTGGGAAAAGGATGTGGACAGCTGGTTGCAAAGCACACTGAATTTCATTGCCCTAGAAGCAAAGGAGTTGCGCCCCGGAGGAGAAACTGTCATGACCCACCTGGCCGATATTCTGATTATTCAGGCGATCCGTTCATGGATCGATTCATCTCCTGAGGCGAATCAAGGCTGGCTTGCTGCTCTGCGTGACAAACAGATCGGAAAAGCCTTGGTGGCGATTCACCGTGAACCGGAAAAGGATTGGTCTGTGTCATCGCTGGCTAAAGAAGTTGGCATGTCGCGTTCAGGCTTTTCGGCCCGTTTCACCGATATGGTCGGTGAATCAGCCAAGCGCTATCTCACCCAATGGCGCATGCAGCTTGCCTGTGAGCAGTTACAGGAGTCAATAGATTCCATCGCCCTTATCTCTGAGAAACTGGGGTATCAATCTGAAGCTGCTTTTTCCAGAGCGTTCAAACGCGTATTTGGGGTACCGCCGGGAAGTGTTCGTCACAACCCCACAGCAACACCATTGGCGGTTACAGTAAAGGGTAAGACAGTGAAGATCGAAAGAGATTGGAACAAATGGGCTTAAGGTCAGTGTTTCGTAGCACAAAAAACAAAACCCAGAATCACAAGATTCCGGGTTCTAAACTCAACAATTCGTCACTTTCAATAGCGATCACAGTACTCAGATATTTTTAAGCATTTGCTTTCAATAAGGTTGTTTCCAACGGCAAATATTCCACCTTGATAATTTCAAGCTCTCTCTCACCTCCGGGAGCCTTGAAAATAACCACATCCCCTTCCTGTGCTCGCAACAACGCCCTGCCGATCGGTGAAACCCAACTCACCATGCCTTTTGTCGCATTGAGTTCATCAACTCCAACAATTGAGTAGGTTCGCTCTTCACCCTCTTCATCTTCAACCGTAACCGTACAACCAAATAGGACCCTGCCCTTAGCTATTTTTGCCTGTTCAACAGGATCAACAATCGAGGCATTTTCTAGCCGTTTGGTTAAAAATCTGATGCGACTGTCAAACCTGCGTAAAGCTCTTTTAGCGGCATGATAATCAGCATTTTCACTTCTGTCACCGAGCCCCGCTGCCCACGCTGTTGTTTTTTCCATATCGGGTCTTAGCACATACAAAAGTTCGTGAAGTTCTTCCTTCATCGCCTTTGCACATCCAGGGGTCATGTAAATTGGTCTGTCATTGTTCATGCTCGTGTTCTTTCTTAAAAAACATATATTGAAAGTGATCACAGCATCAGTCACTTTCCTTAATTTTTTATTTATACCTTTGCGTCATCAAAGGCTCAGGATACTGATTATTCTTTTATTACAAACGATAGACGTTTAATTTTCATTGAATCAATTTAACACATCGGATTATGGATTGTACAAACATAAGGAAGCAGAAATCACTAAGATAAAACACAGGTCGTATCAACTTTAATTGTTGATAAATATCTCTGCAACATTTATTGTCGTCCCGTCATGTTAATTATCCTTTTGAATTTTATCATCGGGAGTCAACCAATGAATCAAATCATCAAAGCACTCTCAGTTTTATTTTTTCTTGTAGTGGTTTCTTGTGGAGGGTCCAGCTCTTCATCGCAGTCTAACGGGACCAATCTCACAAACAGCGACGAACTACCAGATTCATTTTTATGTCGTGAGACGACGACACTTGAACAATTAATAACCTGTGTTGTGGACAACATGCCGGGCAAAAACAGTGAAGGATTTACTCCACCGACTGAACAGAGTCTTAATGACATCGCCACAGTGGTCTCTGGAATTATGGAGGGCCAATGCCAACACAGTGCACTCCCAACAGAGTTAAGAGACCACTACGTTGTCTGGCCTTTCACCGATACTGATAATTTAATTGACTACTGTGTTCTCCTTGAGGCTGCGGATCAAGATAACAATGGAAGCGTCGATTTAGGTTGGGGAACATTTATCTGGAACCGCGGACTTCCCGAGGCCTTGAGCATTCAAATACCGCATCCCCTCTATGATACGAACACGTGGAGACAGGGAATCAGCGTTTATAAAGAACTCGAAGCGCGCG
>Ga0193952_1000700_pt1 | contig 13499 bp, 12 predicted proteins | sample BB_3_MG_FD_140368 | JGI IMG/M metagenome (GOLD analysis project Ga0193952, IMG submission 140368) | Microbial mat bacterial communities from the Broadkill River, Lewes, Delaware, United States - BB_3_MG | ecosystem: Environmental > Aquatic > Freshwater > River > Microbial mats | place: USA... | reverse complement strand
TCTTGTTTTCCTAAGGATGTTAAGGCATTAATAAAGATAGGCAAAGAGAATAATAATAAGCTAGAGGTCCTAGAAGCAGTTGAAAGAGTTAATAATAGACAAAAACATATTCTTTTTAATAAGATATTTACTCGATTTAATAAGGATATTGAGGGAAAATGTTTTGGGATTTGGGGATTGTCTTTCAAACCTAGAACTGATGATATGCGAGAGGCTCCTTCTTTAGTATTGATAGAGTCGTTGTTAGCTAAAGGATCTAGAGTAAAGGTTTATGATCCAGTTGCAATAGATGAAGCAAAGAGAATATTGGGTGATAGAGTTGAATATGCTGAGAATATGTATTCTGCACTGACTGATTGTGATGCATTAGTTTTAGTGACTGAGTGGCAGGAGTTTAAGGTTCCTAAATTCACCTATATAGAGAGAGAATTGAATCAAAAACTTATCTTTGATGGTAGAAATATTTATGATAAGGGACAGATGGAAGAGTTCGGTTTTGAGTATTATTCGATTGGAAGGAAATAGTAATCTTGTATTTTATTAGTATCAAAAGTGTAGAAATAAAATACTTTTAATTAAATTTTAATTTATATAATGAAGGTTTCAATAATAGTTGCGGCAGCAGAGAATAATGCAATTGGTAAGGATAATCAATTGATTTGTAAATTGTCTGCAGATTTAAAGAGATTCAAGGCTCTAACAATGGGGCACCATATAATAATGGGTCGTAAGACATTTGAGTCTATTGGAAGACCTCTTCCAGGACGTCGTTCTGTGATTATAACAAGAAATACTGATTATAAGCAAGAAGGCTGTCTTGTTGTCCATTCTCTTGAAGAAGCACTTGCTCTTTGTGATGATGATGAAGTGTTTGTGATTGGTGGCGGTGAAATTTATAATCAGGCTTTTTCGTTAGCTGATAGACTTTATCTAACTAGGATAAATGCTGTGATAGAAGGAGATACTCATATTCCTAATGTGTCAGAACAACAATGGAAAGAGATTTCTCGTGAGGATTATTTAAAGGATGCAAAGAATGAATGTGATTACTCTTTTGTTGATTATGAGAGAAGATTATAGTTGTACTGTTATGTATTAGTTTATATAAAGAAAAGAGGTGCATCGGCATCTCTTTTTTTATGAAATTACTATCTATCAATAACTGATGTCTATAAAAGATATTAATAATTTATGCCTTGTTATATTATATCTTTATATCTTTGTTTTTGGTGGTAGATAGAAGTGAGTATGAAAAAGGACTTAGTGAATCACGTAAAAAAAATATAATGATTTTATTAGATAGAAATGAACATAATTATGGACCTGCTCCTGTAGTTTTTGATATACTAAAATCTATTGAAAAAGATCTTTTAGGCTTTTATTCAAGAGAGTTTGATAAGGGAATAAAAAGTTCTTTGTCTAGATATATTGGTGAAGTATTTGAAATACCTGAGAATAGAGTTTTGCTTGGTTATGGTGGTGAAGATTTGTTAAAACAAGTGGTTCATTGTTATTTGTCTAATGATAACAATAATACACTTTTAATTCCAAGTCATTCATGGTGGTATTATAGGCAAATAGCTGATGAGGTAGGAGGAAAGACTTTTGAATATCCTTTATATGAAGCTGAAGATTCTTTTAAGTATGATATTGAGGGAATGAAGAAATCTATTGATGAGAATAATCCTAAAATATTATTTATTGCTTCGCCGAATAATCCAACTGGAAACTCAATGTCGTATAATGATTTATGTACTATACTTGATTATGTTGGCAAAGATTGTGTTGTTGTAATTGATGAGGCATATGCAATGTATCGATCTACCGATGTTTCCTATTTAAAGGAATTATTGGATAATTATCCTAATCTTGTAATAATTAGAACATTCTCCAAGTATTATGGACTACCAGCATTAAGGATAGGTTTTGCTTTAGTAGGAGAGAATTTAAATGATTTTATAGGTTTAAGTACAAGATATCTTGGATTTAATAGAATTTCAGAGGAGATTGGTATAGCTGTACTACAAGAGGAAAAATATTATCAAGAAATTAGTAGAAAGATGTGTGAGGATAAAGAAATGTTCAAGAAGGAGTTGAATGTTCTTGATGGGTGGAAAGTTTTTGATAGTGATGCAAATTTTATCTTCGTTAAAATTCCTGTGGATATTAAAGAAGGTTTAAAGAAGTTTCTTGTGGAAAGAAAAATGATAATTAAATTTATGAATGAAGAGTTGCTTAATTGTCATTTGAGAGTGACTCTTGGAACACAAGAACAGAATAGATTATTAGTTGATCTTATTAAAGAATATTACGAACAAAGATAATGAAAGCAGTAATACTAGCAGCGGGAGTTGCATCAAGACTTCGTCCTCTGACGAACAACACACCAAAATGCCTTCTTGATGTAGGGGATAAAAAGATATTAGAAAGAACTATTGATAATATTCTAGAGAATGGTATTAATGATATTATTATAGTGACTGGTTATCTAAAGGAAATGATAGAAGATTTTGTCATTACAAAATATCAGTCGGTAAATTTTACTTTTCTTAATAATGAAAAGTATGCTTCTACAAATAATATTTATTCTTTATGGATGTGTAAAGATGCATTAGCTGGAGAAGATATGCTTTTAATGGATAGTGATATTGTTTTTGAATCTGAAATAATTAATAGACTTATTAATTCTAGTTATAAAGATTGTTTGGCTTTAAACGATCATGAATTGGGTGAAGAAGAAATTAAACTTATTGTTGACACTGATAATGCCATAAAAGAGATAAGTAAGGTTTGTTCAATAAAGGATGCTATTGGTGAATCGATAGGAATTGAATTGTTTTCTAAAGAATTACTTGTTTCTTTATATAGCGAGCTTGATGTAATGGTTAAGGAAGAAGGATTAGATAATGTCTTTTATGAACTTGCTTTTGAAAGGATTATTAAGAAGGGAGAAAAGATATATCCGGTTAACGTTACTGATTTATATTCAATGGAGATTGATACTGTAGAAGATTATGAGACAGTATCAAATGAAGTTAGAAAGACTATAGATGTTTAAGATGAAAGTTGTATTGTTTTGTGAACAGAGATATGCAATAAGTATATTAGAACCTCTTCAAAAAGAATCTGTTGAGAGAGGTTATGATGTGCTTTGGTATATTGATAGTAGAAATATTAGTGATTTTGACGACTGTTTGGAGAATGCTTCTTGGACTAATTCAATTCAGGATGTATATGATTTCTCTCCTGAAGTGATTTTTGTGCCATGTAATATAGTTCCATATTACCTTCCTGGTGTTAAGGTGCAAATATTTCATGGATATGCAGCAGAGAAAAAAGATCATTGGGTAATACGTAAGTATTTTGATATTTATATGACTCAAGGTCCTTTTTTTACTAAAGAGTTTCAACGGTTAGCGAAGAAACATAAGACTTTTGAAGTCCTAGAAACAGGATGGACAAGACAAGATTGGATATATGAAAATCTTCATGCTTTTGATTATTATAGAAAAGAATTACTTGAGAAATATAAGAAAAAAGAGATAGTGCTTTATGCACCCACTTTCTCACCATCATTAACATCTTTGCCGACTATAAAAGAAAGTTTGAGGAAACTAGTAAAGAGTAAAAATGATGTTTTGTTACTCTTGAAATTTCATCCTCTTACAAAGGAAGAATGGGTTGAGGAATATAAGCAGTTAGCACTAGAGAATGAAGATATTCTTTGGATTGAAGATAATAATGTTACTAAGTACCAATTTATATCAGATGTGATGATTTCTGATACATCTTCAGTCGTTTATGAGTTTCTATTGTTAGATAAACCAGTAATTACTTTTAATACAATAGCTAAAGAGATTTATTGGAAGAATATTACTGATGTATCTGAATTAGAATCTGCTTATGATGAAGTTTTGTCTTCTGATGAGTGTTTAGCACAAAGGAAGTGGATTGTTAAAAATTATGATCCTTATCTTGATGGAAAGGTCTCTTCACGAATGCTTGATGGTGCTATTGATTATATAGAAAGAAATGGTATACCTAAAAAGAAGAAAACGAATTTCTGGAGACGGTATACAAGTGTGAAAAAGTTTGGAAAGATTAAGCGCGCATGATGTTTAGTATAGATGAAAAAAGTGATTATTTAAAAGAGGATATAGTAAATATTCTTGATAAATTCATGCGAGAGGGAACGGTACTTGAAGAAGATCGAAATGTGGTTAAGTATTTCGATTATAAGGGTTTAAGTTTGAATGTGAAAGCATTTAAACGTCCCAATATAATTAATCGTTTTGCATATAAATATATTCGTCCGTCTAAAGCAAAGAGATCTTTTTTGTATGCACAGAAACTTGTGAATCTTGATATTGGAACTCCTCAGCCTATAGCTTTTATTGAAAAAAGTAGTTTGTTAGGGCTTAACGATAGTTTCTATATTTCTAGACAAATAGATGTGGATTATGAATTTAGAGCTTTATTGTCTAGAGATATTACAGAGATAAGAGAAGTGTTGATTGCTTTTACTCGATTTACACATAATATGCATAAAAAAGGAGTATATTTTATTGATCATTCTCCAGGAAATACTTTAATAAAGGAAACTTCTACAGGTTATGATTTTTATTTAGTTGATTTAAATAGAACTAAATTTTATCCTGAAGAGATATCTCTAGAATTAGGAATAAAGAATTTTTATCGATTGGGATCTACACCAGAAATGGTTGAGGTTATGGCCAAGGAATATGCAAAATTGCGTAATGTAGATGAAAATCATGTATTGTCTATGATGATGAAAATGACTATGAAGCATAATGCTGCTGTGGCAATAAAGAAAGCTAAACGAAATAAATAGATATAAATATGAGAAGAGTAATTTTACTAGTATTGATTAGTCTCTCTTTTATTAGAGTAAATGCACAACTTGATAGTATTAGGTATAGGGTGGAGGCTGCTACTTCTATAAGTACCAATGATAAACTTCCTTTTTGGCTTGTGTCTAATAAGAATGGTATAGTACCTGAGAAGAGGTCGGAGTATTTATATCTTAATCTTTTTAAAGGTTATTCTAATCTAAAGACTTTTGATTATTCTTTTGGTATTGATGCTGCTACTTCTGCACAATATTCCAAACACACCTTGATTAATCAGTTTTATGCTTCTGTAAAATATTCAAAAATTGAGTTGCTATTTGGTTCGAAAAATCCAGAAGTTTTGTATGATGGCTTGTCTTTTGTTGACAATTCAATAATAATGGCTGGTAATGCTCGTTCTTATCCTAAGTTGCAAATAGGAAGCCTTGGTTATTTAGAGGTTCCGTTTACAAATGGATATTTATCTGTAAAGGGAGTGTTTTCTAATGGATGGATGCTTGATGACAGATATGTTAAGGATGTAATGCTTCATCATAAAAATGCATATTTGAGGATTGGTAAAGATAAAGGATTTTCTTTTGAAATAGGAGTGGAGCATTATGCACAATGGGGAGGAACTTCACCTAATCCTAAAATTGGAAAAATGCCAAATAATCTTGATGCTTTTTTACGTGTTTTAGTAGCAAAAGAGGGTGGTAACTATGTTAACGATGCGGAAAATGCTTTGGGTAATCATGTAGGGCAGAATCAAATAAGATTTAATTACGAAACAAGTGATTATGATATTTCTTTTTATATGAGAAATATGTATGAAGATAGAAGTCAGTATTTTTTGAAAATGTTCTATTTGAAAGGTATTAAAGACCTTAGAGATGTGAATTATGGTTTATATATTAAACTTAATAAATCAAAAATCGTAAAATCATTTTTATTGGAATACTATTCTACCTTGTATCAAGGGCATATTGCTTCTCATTCTGCAGGAACAGTTGTAGGGTATGATTCAAATTTTAATAATGGAATTTATGCTTCAGGATGGAGTAATTTTAAAAGAGGCTTTGGTATTCCTCTAATTTCACCGACTATAATTAGTAGTAATGGAAGTATACTATTTGCAAATAATGCATTAAGAGCTTTTCATTTAGGTATTCAAGGAGAGATTTTAGGCTTAAATTATAAATTTAAGTCAACAATACATATGAATTATGGTAGTATTTCAGATAAACATGCGGGAATGCCTATGGAAGATTGGATGGAAGATACTAGAATTTATTCAATCGATCCTGCCCAAGTTCAACAATACTATCAATTAGATATCTTATTGCCTGAGGGAAAACTACCATTTGATGTGTCAGCTTCTATAGGTCTAGATATTGGAGATATGTATGATGATAACTTAGGATTAATGATTACTTTATCAAAAACTGGACTTCTTAATAATTTGTTTGGTAGATAATTTTGAAAAATACGAGAGATGAAAAATATAGCTGTACTCTTAGCAGGAGGAAAAGGAAATAGATTTGGTGGTAATTTACCAAAGCAATTGATTAAGGTTGCTGGAAAAACAATTATAGAGCATACAATAGAGGTCTTTCAGAAATCATCAGATATAGATGAAATAGCTATTGTGAGTAATCCTGATTATGTAACTAATATTGAAGAGATAGTAAATAAGAACAGCTATCAAAAAGTAAAGAAGATTCTACAGGGAGGTAAAGAGAGAAGTGATTCTAGTTTAGCAGCAATCAGAGCTTATGAATTGGAAGATGAAGAGGTGAATCTTATTTTTCATGATGCTGTTAGACCTTTTATAGAATTGCCAATTATTAAAAAGGTTGTTGACTCGTTGAATGAATATAATGCAATAGATGTAGCTATTCCGGCAACAGATACAATTGTAGAAGTTGATGAAAAGAATGTTATTTCTAAAGTTCCAAATAGAGATTCGTTAAGAAGAGGGCAGACTCCTCAAGCTTTTAAATTATCTACTATACGTGATGCATACGATTTAGCCTTAAAAGATCCAAATTTTAAGGCTACAGATGATTGTGGTATAGTTCTTAAGTATCTACCTAGTGAAGAGATTTATGTAGTGGAAGGATCTGAGACAAACATAAAAGTAACATATGAACTTGATATGTTTATAGCAGATAAACTTTTTCAGTTGAAACATTTAGATTTTACAGGAAGAGATTTCTCTGATGAGTATAAAGCAAATGTAAAGTCTAAGGTTGTCGTTGTTTTTGGAGGTAGTTATGGTATAGGGAAGGATATAATAGATTTACTTTCAGATATGGGAGCTAAAGTTTATGCTTTTAGTCGTTCAGGAACAAATACAAATGTGAAGAATAGTGAAGATGTTGCAGATGCATTAAAGCAAGTCTACGAAGAGTGTGGTAATATTGATTATGTAGTGAATACTGCTGCAATTTTAAATAAAGAGCCTCTGATGAATCTTGATGCATCAACAATCATGGAGATTATTAATGTTAATTATCTAGGTATGATTAATGTTGCTCACGAGAGTTTTAAATATTTGAAGGAGTCAAATGGTCATTTGTTATTGTATACTTCAAGTTCATATACAAGAGGACGTTCGTCATATTCTATGTATTCATCAACGAAAGCTGCAGCTGTGAATTTTACTCAGGCAATAGCAGAAGAGTGGAAAGAGTTTGGTATTAAGGTTAATTGTATTAATCCAGAGAGAACAAAGACTCCTATGAGAGTAAAGAACTTTGGTATAGAACCAGAAGGAAGTTTATTAGATTCAAAGGAAGTTGCTAAAGTATCAATACTTACTTTGCTGAGTGATTTTACAGGGCAGGTTGTTTATGTTAAAAGATAAGAATGAAAAGAGATAAGAATTATTGGGCTGATAAATTCCCAGATAGAAGATTTGAAGGGGAGACAGAGTTGCAGCAGGCTCAAAATGTACTATTGAGAATGTTGAAGATTTTTCATCATATATGCGAGGAAAATGATTTGACATATTTTCTTGATTCAGGTACATTATTAGGAGCAATGAGACATAAGGGCTTTATTCCTTGGGATGATGATATTGATGTAGCAATGCCAAGAGAAGATTATGATAGGTTTATAGAAATAGCTAAAGATGTTTTGCCTGATGAACTTTTTTTTCAATCTAAGCAAACAGATCCACAGTTTAAAAGAAATCTTGTTAAGATCGTCGATAGAAGAAGTACAGTTATGGCTCCTAGACATGTAGAAAGAAATGTTGAGTGGCATATGGGGATTTTCTTAGATATTTTCCCAATGGATTATACTAACCATCCTAAAGTGGCTAGATTCTTTTTAAACTTTTTTTATTATAATATAAAGAATAAATATAAGAGGACAATTGTAAAAGTTTTAAGGCATCTTTTTGTAGGAATTATTAGAAAGAAGAATGTCTTTAAGCTTGCCAAGAAATTTTTCTCTATAGGGCAGAAGGTAAATAAGAAGTATATGTTTCATGGTTTTGAATTGAAATATAACTTTAAGAATTCTTTTTATACAGTAGAAGAGGTCTTTCCTTTAACGAAATGCCAGTTTGAGGATTATGAATTTTATATACCTAAAGAATCTGATATACTTTTAACAAAAGTATATGGTGATTATATGAAAATGCCACCTAAAGAGATGCAGAGGTTTCATTTTAAGGAGATACGAGTTGATGAGAAATGTCCTTATGAATTGAAATTAGGAGGTAAATATTAAAAGAAAGTCCCACTAAAACGTTTTAGTGGGACTTTCTTTTAATTCCTTATATGGATTTATAAAATTTCATTAATATTTGTTATTCCAAAAGATTGGGGAACAGGGTATTGTTTAGAATCTCTTCCTAAGGTATCTTTATCTATTAATAATTCTAGCCCAAGATGTTTTTGAGACCAAAATAAGATTTTGTCTATTGTTGGAACATCTACTTTTGTAAGTAGTGCTAAACCTTTTATTAGAAGTAACCCGTATGGAATATCTTCAGTGAAATATCTATTACTAAAATTAGGAATAAAGCCATCATTTTGTTTTAACATAGATGTTTTAATTCCTTTAAATGCATTAATTGATTGAAGCTTAAATGTTAATTCTGTTTCATTATCAACCTCATAATGTTGTTTTATGCTTTTTATATGAGATAAGTCTATCGGAATCTTATTTATAACCTCACTTAATTCTTTGTCACATTGAATAAGAAGTTCTGATGAAGTATTATTCCATTCTTCATAAAAATAGAATTCTTTTTCATAGGTGATTTTCTCATTCCAATCCTTAAATAAAGCATATAATCTTGTTGGATGAAGAATAGGGTTTGAATTAGATATACTTACATCAAGATAGTGATTAAAAGGATTAATCTTTACGCTAAATAATTCTTCAAGAGTTTCTTTAAATGTATTTGATCCATCAGTATGATTATAATATACATCTAGCGAGTCTTTGTTTCCCATAATATGGACAGATTTTCCATATTTAAGTGTTCTACATATATAAGGAACCCTCTGGAATCCAAAAGTTTTCTCTATTTTTCCAAGTTTATCAAATAGAGTCCAAAAGAAACCACCAGCACATTGTACAGACCCTATCCATGACTTTGAATTATAATGTGGAGCTATTTGATCAATAACTTCTTTAATTCCAAAATTGGGAACAGTAATAATAATAATATCTGCATTTGGTATTACCTTATTAGCTTCTGAAGTAATAAATAATTGCTTTGATTTATATGTTTCTTCTTTTGGGGTTTTTATGTTGATAATATTTTCCCATCTCTCTGGTGATCTTGTTAACACACTAATATTTGTGTGGTCGTGTAAAGATAGTTCTCCAGCAATAGCATGTCCCATGCTTCCTCCACCACATATAACTATATTCATACTATTTATTTATAGACTTTAGTTCTTTTATAATTTGGTTATTGTCTTCCTCATTTCTGACAGCAAGTCTTATATAAGGTTTGTTGTTGAAGCCTTCTTTTGTAGAACAATCTTTAATAAGAATATTCTTTTCTAGTAGATGTTCTGCAACTTCATTAACATCTTTTCCAATGACTTCGCAAAGGAAATAGTTTGCTTGTGATGGAATTGTTCTTAGATAGCTTATGTTTTGTAATTCATTATAGAATCTATCTCTCTCATTTGCTATTTTTGTGCAGGCTAGTCTATAATCTTCATGGTATTTACCGAATATTTGCAAGAAGAACTCTCCATAAGAGTTTATATTCCATATAGATAAATTTTTTCTAGTTTCTTGAATCAGTTCAGTATTTTTTGAGACTAATACTCCTAATCTAATACCAGGAACACCATAACTTTTACTTATACTTTTCATTATAATTAGGTTGTGAAATTCTTCCAGAATCTCTTCTATTATTAATGAATTATCTTCTCCTCCTTTTGCAAAATCTACAAATGATTCATCTAGAATAAGAAGCTTATTTCGATCTTTTAAATATTTTGCAAAAGCAATAATCTCTTCCTTTCTTATGAAGTTTCCACTTGGATTATCAGGGTTTATAAGAAGAAAAGCATCTACACTGTCAGAGTTCTTTTTAAGATATTCTATATCGTAAGAGAAATTAGGTTCTCGAGCATAAATTTTAACAATGTTATTGTTATTTAAACGTGCAGGATATTCTTGGAAAGTAGGATATATAACTCCTACTTTTTTGTCTGATACAGCAGTCATAAGCGCACTGATCAATTCTGCAGCTCCATTACCCACTAAGATATCTTTCTCACTACAATTAAACATTTTTGCTGCAAGTATGTTTTGTATGTTTAGTCCTGATGGATATTGCCTTAACAAAGTACTGAAGTAACATCCAAACTCACATTCCATTTTTGGAGTTGGAAAATAAGGATTAACTAAGTAGCAGAAATCAAGTAATTGAGGAAATCTCCAGTATCCACCATATCTGTTTTGGTATTTATCTAAGCCCTTAGAGAATATTGTTTCTGCATTGTTTAAATCTTGCTTGTCATCTATTTCATACCATTTTTCTCCATCTTCAAGTTTACATACTTTTATGTTTTTCTTGTCTAGAAAAGCTATTACTTTTAGAACCTGTTCGTAGTATTCGTTATGACCTTTGGATTTACAGTATGCTTCAAGAAATGGTATGTATTTATCTTGTAAAAATTCTTTAGAGAATTTATAGATGTTGACCGTTTTATAGTAATGTTTTACGTCAGAATATTTAAATTCATTCTTAGATAGGAAGTTTACAATATGATTTTCATCGTCAGCCTTAACTACCGTTCCATCCATCCATGATTCATACTTATTTACTAAGGCTACATTCTTAGCTGGATCGTTCCATAATTTGTCTATTACACTTTTTTCAAAAATCAGGTCACTTTCAAGTAAAATAGTATCTTCTTTTTCAAGATATTCTTTAGCTAGATATAAAGAATAGATATTGTTTGTTTTATCGTAGATATCATTGTTAACATATTCTATTGGAATATTGTTATATGAGTTTCCTAAATATTCTTTTAATTTTTCTCCTTTGAAACCTATTACTAGAACAATCTTACTTAATGGATATTGGGTAATAATATTTAGACAATGATCAATTAAAGTTGTTCCATTAACTTTAACCATACATTTCGTTTGGTCATTGGTTATATCCATTAATCTTTTGCCCATTCCCGCGGCTAGAATAATTGCTTGCATAGTTGTTTGTTTTTGAGTGATAGTGTTTTCCGAATTTCTTTTTTGTAGATTGACTTTTGAATTTACTCAGCTTCTCGTTCCATTATGTCAATCATTCTTATAGAGACCTTTCCATCAGTTGGGCCAATTACCTGTTTTGTATATTCTTTACGTATCCTTTGTTTGTTTTTAGGATTTATAAGTTCTTGTTCTACAATGGTTTTAAGGTCTTTGTATGCTTCTACATTTTCTCCAATATTTCTAAATTGATCCATATTAGAGTCAAACTTCTTTGTAAGTTTTGATTTAAAGATTTTGTATGTCCAACGAAGATTTATAAATCTATTACAGATTACTGGTTTATCAAGTGCAGCAAACTCAAAAATAGCAGAAGATTCATCTGAAATCATAATATCAGCTATTGCAAAGAAAGGAGCAAGGTTATAATCATTCACTCCTGCAACATATACATTTTTAGCTTCAGCCCAATGTTCTAATCTCTTGCGTTGTTTTTTATATCTAGATCTAAGGTAAGAAAAATAATGAGGTTTTATAATAATATTATATTCAGAAAATTCTTGAGGGAACTTCTTGCTCATTTTTTCGATTGAACTTGGATAATAGGTTGGAGCGTAAAGAATGTTTTTTTTGTTACAATCAAGACCTAGCTTTTTTATAAGAAGATCTTTTTCTTTATTAGTCAAATTAAAAACTTCATCAAGTTTAGAAAAACCTACATTTTCTAGAATTCCATTATATTCTGGATATAGTTCTTTTATTCTATTATATCTAAATTCTCCTTCAATGAAGCGAATGTCATACTTATTTTGTTCTTCTGTAAAGTATCCCGATTTTGTACCAACTCCGTGAACAATGAGTACTGATTTATCATATGCAATAGATGTTTCAGGAAAAGTATTTGATCCTGAAATTAGATAGTTTGCTGTTGTATAGCTATTTTTATCTTCTCCAACTCTGTATTTGAAATTATATTCTTCACAAGTTTTAATTGCTAAATCAAGAACAGGTATAATGTCTCTTTTGTGTTTTTCTGGTAAGATAAACAAGAAATTCAAACCTCTTTCTTGCATCTCTTTTGCAACAGGAAGGAATTGTGGAATATAGTATAGGTAGTCTACTCTAAAGACTGCAAAATAGTTCAAATCTTTCATCATGCTTGTGGTTTGAGTTATTGTACACTGCAAAATTATCAAAATTATTGATGTTTTAAGTTTTTTCTTTTCTTTGTAGTTAATATAAATGAAGTATGGAGAACCAGCAGCTTATAAATAAACATTTTTTTGATAGTCTTTTTAGAGATTATTATCAAGACTTGTGCCGTTTTGCATATACATACTTGCGTGATGAGTCAAAGAGTGATGATATTGTTCAAGAGGTATTTATTCATTTATGGGAGAAAAGTAAATCTTTATCTGAGATAAAATCTTGGAAAGCATATCTTTTTCGTGCTGTTAGAAATAGGAGTATTGATGTTTTGAGAAAAGAAATGCGTTTATCAATTACTTCTGTTGATGATGAGAATGTTCAGGAACTTTCTTTCTATGATTACTCTATTGATAAAATGGATAGTGATGAATTAAAGAATATTATAGAAGAATCTATTGAAAATTTACCTAATAAGTGTAGAAATATATTTGTTCTTAGTAGAGAGGCTAAGCTTTCATATATGGAGATATCTGAGGAATTGGGAGTGTCAAGAAAGACTGTAGAGAATCAAATAGGTATAGCTCTTAAGAAAATTAGAAAGAACTTGGTTGATAGTAAGGTAATTTCTCTATTGTTGATAATAACTTATTTATTTAGAAATATTTAATTTTTGGGGGTAGACTCACATTTTTGCGTCAATTAATTGAAGATGGAGATTATGACTGGTTTTAAAGAAAATATCGGATACGAGCAATTGATAGATTTTATCAATGGTAATGCTTCTGTTGATATGCAGAAGCGTAT
>Ga0193952_1000692_pt1 | contig 13582 bp, 16 predicted proteins | sample BB_3_MG_FD_140368 | JGI IMG/M metagenome (GOLD analysis project Ga0193952, IMG submission 140368) | Microbial mat bacterial communities from the Broadkill River, Lewes, Delaware, United States - BB_3_MG | ecosystem: Environmental > Aquatic > Freshwater > River > Microbial mats | place: USA... | reverse complement strand
TACATCAGTTTTTAAAACAATATTATTTGAATTGATAATATTCTTATAGCTTTCTAGTTCTTTAGTTTGTTGGTCAATCATTGACTCTTGATATAAAACATTTGCTAGTTCATTCATAGTAGTCAATAAATATCTTATATCAATAGGCTTAACAATATATTCATAAACTCGTAGTTTAATTGCTTCTTCTAAAAATTCATTGTCTGAATGTGCAGTTGCGAATATTACAGGGATTTTTGAATTGATTTCTCGAATAGTTTTTACAACTTCTATACCACTTAGTTTTGGCATATTAATATCAGTTAGTATTACATGTATATCATCTTGATTATGTAAGTAAGTTTCTAAAGCTTCTTTCCCATCTTTAGAAACATATACTTTACCAAAAAATTTAGATAAAAGCTCTGATAGTTCCGTTCTAATAATATCATCATCTTCTACATATAATATTCTTAAACGTTTTAATAAGTTTTTATCTACTGACATAATTATTTTTTTATATCCATTGCAGTAATTAGTTCAATAAATTTAATAAAATCAAAAGGTTTTAATAAATATTCATCAACACCATATTCTTTTGCTTTAGAGATATATTCTGTTTCAGTATGGGCAGACATTACAATAATAGGAATATTAATTCCTGATTCTTGCATTTTTTTTATCATATCTAAACCATTCATATGTGGCATATTAATATCTGTAACTACTGCATCAATATCAGTATTATTTTTTAATATATCTAAGGCTTCTACTCCATTTGTCGCAGTTAGGAAATCCGCCTCAAGTTTTTCTAAAGCATCACTAATTATTTTTAATAAGTCTTCTTCATCTTCAACAAAAAGTAATTTAAGTTCTCTTAATCTTTCTATCTTTTCTTGCATATTGTTCCTAGTATATTAGTCTTGTAACTCTTCTTTTGCAACTACTCTTTCAATATCCATAATTACTAACATTTCATTATTATCAAGTCTTACATACCCTTTTAAATATTTAGATGGAATCGCTGAACCCATTTCTGAAACAGGAGCTAAAGTACTTGTATCTAATCTTTGTACATCATCAACTAAATCTACAATAATACCAATCATTCTTTTATCTTCAGTGATTACTGCAATTACTGATGTATTTTCATCATAATTACCTTCACTTGTATTAAATTTAATTCTTATATCTAAAATTGGTACAACTTCACCTCTTAAATTTATAAGCCCTTTTACCCACTTAGTTGTGTTTGGTAAAGGTGTAATATTATCTGGGTAAGTTAAAATTTCTCTGATTTTTGGTAATTCGATTGCATATTTCATTGCACCTAATTCAAATGTCATAAATTCACTTGTATTAGCATAATCAATTACTTTATCTTGAGCATTAGTATTATTGTTATTATTTTCCATAAATATTCCTTATTGAGTACAATTATTTAATATATTGTAGTATAGCAAAAATTAAAACTAGTCATTGCTAATTTTAGTATAAATTTTAATTATTGTAAAAAATACAAAATTAATTCTCTGTTTTATAAAAACTCTTGTTTATTTTATCTTTTCTAAACTTAAATAATTATTGTTTTTCTATACTTATTAGACTGGCACTAGCTACGAATTTAGGTGTTTGCAGACAGATCTCATCACCCACAGAAACCTCAGATAAAGTTATTATTTTATTATCCTTAGATATTTGAACAAATCCATTTTTATCTTTTTTATCAGGATGATTCATTTCGAAACTACTTTTTAAAAAATTAACTTGATTTTGTTCATTTGAAATATTTTGCCCCATAATATTATTATAATTATTTTTTATTGTTCCAAGTTCATTTGAATAATTATTTATTTTTTGAGACAGTATTGAAAGGAAAGAGCTTTCAAGTAGCTTTATTTCAGATTCGATAAGAGATATCTTTGAATTAATAGAATTTTGTTCAAAAACTCTTTTTAAATTATTTACTTCTTGTTCTTTATTAAAAAGAATTGATTTGATTCTATTTTCATATTCATTTGATAAGGAATCTAAATAAATTCTATGTTCATTAATATCAGGAAGTGCAATTTCAATTGCATTTGATGGAGTAGCAGCTCTTATATCAGCTACAAAATCAGAAATAAGATAATCAACTTCATGACCAACCGCAGAGATTATAGGTGTAGAGGCTTCATAAATAGCATCTGCCACTATTTCTTCATTAAAAGCCCATAAGTCTTCAATACTTCCTCCACCTCTTCCTACAACTAAAATATCATAGTTTAAACTATCCGCATATTTAATAGAAGAAGCAATATCTATAGAAGCACCTTCACCTTGAACAAGAGCAGGAATTAATACTAATTCAACTAAAGGCCATCTGTGAGATGCTACTTTTTTCATATCTTCAATAGCAGCACCTGTAGCAGATGTAATAAGAGCTATTTTTTTAGGATATTTAGGAAGCTGTTTTTTTATTTCACTTTTAAAATAGCCTTTTTCTTCAAGCTTATTTTTTAATTGCTCATAAGCTAAAGCTAAAGCACCTTGCCCTGAAGGTTCTATCTTGTTACATAAAAGTTGATAGTTTCCTCTTGGTGCATAAACAGTAATATTTCCAGAAATTACAACTTTTTGTCCCATTTCTAATTGAAATTTTAAATATTTTGCATTTCCCCTAAACATTACACATGAAATTGTTGAGCTTTGATCTTTTATAGAAAAATAAATGTGCCCAGAATTATGATATGTTAAGTTAGATATTTCACCTTCTACTTGAACTTGAATAAAAGTTGTTTCAAGTAAGGATTTTATTTGTGCATTTAAAGTTGATACAGAAATAGGAGAGTTCATTATAGTCCTAAAAAAGCAAGAAAAATTTAGATTTTTCTTGCGATAATTAATGTTGAGATATTCATTGAGAAAGATTTAACATGAACAGGTTCTAATCCTGCTTGTTTTAACTCTTTACATAAGTTGTCTTTTGTTAAAAATTCATCAATTGAATTTGGTAAATAAGTATAAGCTTCTTTATTTTTTGAAATCATTCCACCAAGAACTGGTAAAACTTTATTCATATAAAAATCAGTTAAATAATCTAAAGGATTTGTTTTTTCATTTTTAGTAAATTCTGAGATTACTACAAGTCCATCTTTTTTAAGAACTCTTGCAAATTCATCAAATGCTTCTTGTCTCTCAACCACATTTCTAATTCCATAAGAAATAGAAATAATATCAGCAGATGAGTCTTCAAGTGGCATTTCAGTTGCAAAGGCTTCGATAAAATCAACATCAGGAAGTTTTTTCTTACCAACTTCCATCATACCAACACTTGGATCAACCCCAACAATATTTTCTAAATCAATATTATTCTCTTTAGCAATTTGCTTCCAGAACATTATCATATCACCTGTACCACAAGCAACATCAACAATTTTTTCGATTTTTTTATTATTGTAAAGCTCAAATGTTTTATTACAAGCTTTGTTTCTCCATGATTTATCAATTCCCATTGATAAAACTCTATTTGCTACATCATATGTTCCAGCAATATCATTGAACATTGATACGATTTTTTCTTGTTTACCCATACTTTTTCTAATCCTAATTACTAATTTTTATAATACAAATTTTCCAATTATTAGACCTAATATAAAGCCTATATTTATAGCTACTGCTAAAAGTAAATATGAAAATTTCCTGTTTGTATCAGGAATTTTTCGCATAATATCTTCTTGTTTTAATAAAGTTTTGTCAAAATTATCAGATGATTTATTAAAAGTTTTTGAAGACTTTTCTAAAGAAGAAACTGCTTTTTTTAAAGCAATTTCTGAAAATTCCATTCGTTCAACAAGCTCCTTTGCCTGTTTAAAACTCATATCACTCATTTTTTAATATCAATCCACTTATCTAAGTCACAAAAGATTCTATTTAATGTGCTCATTACATAATCTTTTGCTTCAGTTTGAATTCTTCTAAAAAACAGATATTTTCTAGCAGATTCAATATCACCAAGCTCTTTTGCTCTTATAGCTTTTGCAGCAAAATCAGTGTTATTATAAGCCATTTCCCAGACTGTTGAACCCAAATACCTACTCATTGTAATTACTTTATCATTCTTTACAGGAAAATACTTTGGATTTTTTACAAAATCACAAATCACTGAATTTGAATCTAAATATTTATGACCAAAGAAGTTAATAAACTGTTCTTGATAATAATCTTCATCCATAGAAATTGATCTATTTAAAGCAAAAATTACATTCTCTTCAGGATTTTGCTCAATTTTTTTGATTCTTTTCATTGTTGCAATTGCATTTTTTCCATCAAGTTCACCATCACCTAAAGGAATAACCCATTTAACGTTTCCAAAAGAACCAACTTTTTTAATCTCATCTAAAACTAATGTTGATGTTTTATTTCCACCAACATCTACGATAACTTCGTGATTATCATCCATTAAGATTAATTCATCTAATTCAGTTAATCTATTAGTTCCTAGCATTCTTTTATTAACAATTTCTGTTCTTGTAAAAGATTGACTGTCGTTATTTTCGTCATCTATTTCAATATATGTAACTTTTTTGCCATGCTTTTTGTATAAATATGGAGCAATTACTTGCATAGCAACTGTAGATTTACCTACACCACCTTTAGTTTGTGGAATTATTATCATCTATTAACCCTTTGGATTGCGTTTCATGAACTCAATAATTTTGCCATGAAATCTAGCGTATAGCTTATTTAGTGAGATTTCATAACCATAAAGTTCGGCTATTTTATCGTAATTTTCATTAATTCCATATACTAACCAATCTTGTAATTCATCATATGATTCAAACTCATATCCAAATCTTTTCAATAATCTATTAGTATAAGAATCAACAACCATATATTCCTGTCGACAAGAATAACATATGATTGCATCTGCAGTTTCTGGACCAATACCTTTTTGCTCTAAAAGCCATGATCGGGTAGTCTTTTCGCAAAAGTTTTCAAAAGAGTTATACTCTTCTAAAATATTCTTTGCTAATTGTATTAAGCGTACAGATTTTTGATTTTTAAAACCACTTGGAGTTATAGCAATAATCAATGTTTCTAAATGTGCAGTACTTAAAGCCTCTAAACTTAAAAGGTTTAACTCTCGCAAATTATCTAAAGACTTTTCTACATTAACCCATTTTGTATTTTGTGTTAATATTGCACCTATTAATATTTCAAATTCATTATCATTTGGCCACCAATATTCAAGATTTACATCTATTAAATCTTGATTCTTTAAGTAAACCAATAAATCATAAGAGTTATCAATATTAATCAATCATGGCCTTAGTAATTATATGTTCATTTTGATTACAAAGTTTTTTGATTTTAAAAGCATCTACAGCTTTTCCACCTTCTAAATCTACAACCATAATTTGTAAAATAGATTTACAGTTATTTGGTACTTCAAAATGTCCACCAATTCCAGTACATGCTTTTTGTATAGGAACATATGAGTCCATACCAATTACATTGTCTCTACATCCTGTAAGCCCAATATCCGTAAGGTATGCTGTATTATCCATAATCTGTAAATCATCAGTACTTACATGTGTATGTGTTCCGCAAATAGCACTAACTTGATTTTTAAACATCATTAGCATAATTCTTTTTTCACTTGTAGCTTCCCCATGGAAATCAATGAAAATATTTTTAACTTCTTGTTCTTTTAATTGTTCAACTAATCTTTTTGCCCAGTTAAATGGATTTTCAACTGTTGGCATTGAAAATTGTCCCATTAAGTTTACAACAGCAATTTTTTCAATTCCTTCTTCTGTTTGCACTTCAGAAATTTTAACACCAGAACCAGCTAATCCTTCAGGATAATTATCAGGTCTTAAAACTGCTTTTGTTTCAAGTAAAACAAACATATCTTTTTTCTTATCAAAAGAGTGATTACCACCAGTTATTACATCAATACCAGTTTTTAATAACTCATCACAATTCTTAACTGTTAATCCAAATCCATGGCTTGCATTTTCAGCATTTGCTATTACAAAATCTATATTGTATTGTTCTTTTATTTTACTAAGGTTTTCTTTTATGATTTTTCGACCAGGTCGGCCAACGATATCACCAATAAATGCTATTCTCAATTTTTTCCTTAAGAAGTTTAATTATTGCGCAATTGTATCAAGTGTATGTTTAGGGGCAACTTTTAAAGTTAAACCCTAAACACTTTTTTTCTTTTTAGTTTACTTTCTTTCCATTAACTTGTATTTTTCCATCTTTTAAATTTAAATGGAATGTAGCTTTTTTATTTTCAATTTTTGCATACATCATAATCATAGGAGCAATTTTAGGATTAGCTGTATTTATAATATGTTTTAAATCATTCTCTGTCATTTCAATATTTATATCAGCATCAATTACACCTAATAAAAATAGTTTATTAAATGTTTTTATATTTAAATCATTTTTCTTTAGTGTTGCCATCACATTAACTTTAGCATCTTCTAAATTTAACTTTTTAAATAAAAGTTTTTGTAAATCTAAATTAATATCTAAATCTAAACCTGAATTTACTACTTCCCCTAAAGAATCAATAAGAGGTTGAGATATATTTGCTAAATGTTTTTTTCTTTCAATTCTTGACATACCTTGAACATCTAAAGAAGCACTTTCAAAAGCCATGTATGATTTATTTAATTTAGTTAAAGCTTCATAGTTTGCATTTGAAATAGCAAAATCAAAATTAACTTTTTTTAATGATAAATCACTTTTTCTAGAAATAAGTTCAAAACCATTATTCTTAAAAGTTACATTAGCAAAATATTTATTATCTTTTAAATATCCATCAGAAGTTACTTTTGTATCTTTTAAAACAGCTTTTTCACCTTTTTTTGCAATAATTTCTACAGAACCTAAAGTCATAGAACCTTTACTAATTAGTTCATTTAAATAGTCAAAATCATATGCTAATTTATTAAAAGACATTTTTACATCATTTCTTCCATTAAAAGCAAATGCCATTTTATCAAGATTCATATTTCCAATAATATTTGTATCAGTTGATTTATTTACATATTTATGACCTAAAACTTTAAAATCCATAGTTTCAGTTTTTCCAGATTTTTTTGTTTTCTCTAAAGTTTCATTAATATCTTTTAAACTTACAGTTTTTATCTTTCCTTCATTAGATAAAACAGTTGTAAAAGCTATACCTTCTTCTTTTAGAAAAGGTAAAATGTATTTTTTTCCTGTTTCATCTTTTTCTAAATAAGTCATTGTTTCATCTGAAAATTTATGTAAATATGTATATGCTTCAATATCTGAGCTTGGGTTAATATTCGAATTTGAAATATTCCCTTTAAATACCATTCCTTTTACAAACTTATCAAATTTTTCTATATCTCTTTTTTTTAATTTACTAAAAATCTTATCATAGGCCATGTCTTTGTTTACAGCAAGAGAAGATAAAAAGTCTTTAAATTTCTCCACATTTTCAATTCTTAATTCAAACTCTCTATTACTTGAGAAATATCCTGTATTATTTAAAATATTTAGATTGATTCCATTTTTTTCTAAGTTAGTTTTTTGAGTCTCAATTGTAGTGTCAATTACACTTTTCGCAGCCATTGGTGCTAAAGCAATTGCACCTGCAACAACAACACCAGCAATTATTTTCTTAGCCATTTATATCCTTTTTCATTCCTAAGTGATAAAATTTACATGAGTAAATTATATAATAATTGTTGATTTTATCAAAATAAAAATAAATTAGTTATAAATAAATAACTTATAACTAACCAATTTTATTCGATTTGTAGAAAAAAATAATTATATTAAATAATATTTTTATATACTTCTAGCGCAAACTACAGCACCTGAAAAGGCTACTTGAAAATTAAAGCCTCCAAGTTCACCAGTAATATTTAAGCACTCACCTATGAAGAATAGGCCTTTTTGATAGTTACTCTCAAAAGTATCATGATTAATTTCATCAGTGTTTATTCCACCTTTTGTAACTTCAGCTTTTGTATATCCAAAATTTCCAGCAGGAGCAAACTCATAATATTTTAAAGTTTTAATTTTTTCTTTTTCTTCTTCATTTAATGAAGAAACTGCTTTATCTTCTATTTGAACTGAGTTTAAAAACTCTTGAATAAATCTTTTTGGAAAAGGTAATGCAGTTGAAAGTTTTTTATGACCTTTTAAAAAGTTATCTATTTTTTTATTTGGAAGGAAATCAATAGCTAATTTTCCTTTTTTCCAATAAAGAGATGTTGTTAAAATCACAGGACCAGAACATCCTTTGTGGGCAAATAAAAGTGAACCTTCAAACTTCTTACCTTCTACAAAAGTATGAACAGGCGTTGAAACACCAGATAGATTTTTAAACCAAAATTGGTCTTTTTGAACAGTAAAACCTACAAGTGCAGGTTCTAGCTTTTCAACTGTATGCCCAAACTTAGAAGCTATATCAAAAGCAATTGATGTAGCACCTAATGAGGCAAAAGATAATCCACCACTTGCAACAACTACTTTTTTTGCTTCTATAGGTTTTGAAGTTGTTTTTAATTTATACATATCATTTACAAAGTCTAAGTCTAAAACTTTTGTATTCATATATTTTTTTACGTGAGAAGTAAGCTTAACAAACATATCAATAACATCTTGAGATGAATTACAAAAATATGTTCCTTTTACTATTTTAGGATTTATTTTAGGGTAAACACCATTTTTATTTAAAAAGTTTAGTAAGTCATCTTTTGTGTATTTGGATAAAATATCTTTTACAAAAGCTCTATCTCCTAAATAATTCTTTTCACTAACAAGTTCATTTGTAATATTACACTTAGCGCCACCAGATACTTTTATCTTAGCGCCAACTTTTCCATTTGAGTCTATCAAACATACATTTTTATATTTCTTTTTATCTAAAGAAGCTGCAAACATTAAAGCACTTGCACCTCCACCAATTATCGCTATGTCGTAAATAAGTCATCCTTCTTACATATAAATCTATTTATTCCGTTTTTATATTCGTACTCTAATGTATAATTATTTGCTTTTAAAATATGATGCACAATATATAAACCTAAACCAAAAGAGTCTTTTGCTTTATTTTCATTTGCGAAAAATGGTTCAAAATATTTTTCTAGCTCAAACTCTAAAGCTTTTCCATCATTTTCAAATATAATATCTTCATTTGAAGTTTTTATTGATACTACTTTTGATGATGAATATTTTATTCCATTATCCATTAAGTTTTTGATTGCAATTGAAAATAGTTTAAAATTAACATTTAATTTTTTATTATCATAACTTGAAGAAACTTCTTCTTCCTCAAGCATTAATATATCTTTGGCATTATCAACAATATCATCTAAAAAGTAGTAGTTTTTTTCAATATTTTTAGTTGATGATATCAACTCTTCTATTGAAGCAAATTCACTTATTAAAGATTCAAGTCTATTAAATACTTCTTTTAATTTTTCATCATTTGCATCATTTCTTTCAATCTCAGTTAAAAACTTACCCTTAGTAATTGGTGTTTTTAATTCATGCATTATATTTCGTATAAAAATATTTCTAGCTTCTTTAATATTTTTTAGTTTTAAAGCTGTATTTTTAAACTCCATTCCAAGCTGTGATACTTCATCTTTAGCTTCACTATTACAACACTCAAAATCAAAGTTTTCATCACCTAATGTTTTTACTTTATCTTTTAGTATTTTAAGAGGCATTAGTTTTCGCAAGGTAATTATATACATAAGTATTATGGTAATAATTACTATTAAAAAGACTAAAACTACATAAAGGTTATGATTATTATTCATAGGAGTATTATCTCTAATTAGTAAAGTTTTATCTCTTTTTTTAATATAAATATAGTTTCTATCTTGTAAATTTAATACTCTAAATAAAAACTTACCTCTATCTCCTTTTCTCTCAATCACAACTTTTGTTTGAGGATTATATGTAATTGCATTTATTTTTCCAGTTTCAGCAAATAAAGTATAATTTAAATCTTCTAGTCTTTTTGCAAACTTATAATTTAAACCACCTTTATGATGACGACTAACTATTTTTTTAATGATTGGAATATACCTGTCAAATAATTCCATTTCTTTTTGTTTATAGTTTTCTGTCATTAAAACTACAAAACTTGTAATCACTAAAACTATTGAGATGATAAAACTAACTGTTATTGTAAAAAATATTGATTGTCTTTTCATTGTGTAAATTTATACCCCATTCCTCTTATAGTTTGAAGATACTTTGGCTCTTTTGGATTATCTTCAATTTTATGTCTGATTCTATTTATAATAACTGCTAATGAGCCAGAATTTTCATAATCTTGATTTAATAGATCAGAATTCTCAAATATTTCTTCTCTTGAAATAACAAAATTTTCTCTTTTTATCAAAAGTGATAAAACTTCAAACTCTGCTGCTGTAAGTTTAACATAATTTGAGTTTTTTCTAATCTCTTTTTTTTCAGAGTCTAAAATGAAAATTTTGTTCGAATTCTCTTCTATTATATCATTGTTTGTATTGTTATTCCAACGTCTAAGAATAGTTTTTATTCGCACTTCTAATTCTCTTGGGTCATAAGGTTTAGGAAGATAATCATCAGCTCCTAATTGTAAAGCTGTAACTTTATCAGTAATATCACTTCTTGCACTTGAAATAATAATAGGAATATCAAAATCTTTTACGATAATTTTACATACATCTAAACCATCCATTCCTGGAAGTGTTAAATCTAATATGATAAGTTCATATTTATGTATTTTTAGTGAAGAAAGAGCCAAAAATGGCTCTTCATAATTTGTAACTTTAATATTAAATTGCAATAAATATTGTGTTAAAACGTCTGCTAATTCTAAATCATCTTCTACCATTGCAATTTCTATCAAAACTTATCCTTTAGTTGAATCTCTTATGTATTTTATCAGCTCTTAATTCTAAAAGAGTTTTAAACTGTTCTTTTTGTTTTGAATCTAAAACTGCATATACTTTTTCAATCATATTTGCTTTTGATTTTAGCATATTCTCTCTTTTTTCATTCATAATCTTTAAGAACTTATCTTTATCAAATGACGATTTAGTAAAAGCATCATTAATAGTTTGTTTGTTTTTCATTTGTTCTTTTACAATTGTTTTAATTTTAGTTTTTTGTGCATCATCTAAATTTAATTGTTTTAAAACTTTTAAAACAGGTGTTCCCATTCTTTTACCATGGTGACCTTTTTTCATCATTGATTTACCTTGGCAATTTCCATTTTTATAATTATGTTTAAAATTGTTTTCCCCATGGTTAGCATAAAGACCTGTTGCAACTACTGCACTTAAAATTAATCCTGATAATACTTTTGCTTTCTTTGTCATTTTTTATCCTTTGAATGTTTTGATAAGAAAATTATGACATGGGGATTTTAACGGTACTTAAATTTGAGTTTAACGGTAGTTTAACGAGAGTAGTTTTTAGTTAATAAAAGAAGTAAAAACTCTATAATAGAGTTTTTAAAACTTCTTTTAATTGTTCAGGATTTGAGAAATGATCAACTTTTTGAACAAAGTTCCCTTCTTTATCAAAGAAATATATATAAGAAGTATGAGCTACACTATAGTCCATAGAAGAACCTTCTAAATATACTTTTTTATAGTAAGACTTATATCTATTTACTATATCATCAATGTTTTCTTTATTTGATGTTGCACCTTTAAAACTTGGGTGAAAATATTTTGAATAATCATCTAAATCTTTTAAGCTATCTCTATCAGGGTCAACTGAAATAAATAGACCTTCAAAGTTTTTTAATTTTTCACTTGAAAAACCTTCTAAAGCAGTTGCAAGTGAACTTAGTGAGGTAGGACAAACATCTGGACAATACATATATCCAAAATAAATAGCTAATACTTTTCCATCATAAGAATCTAATGATAAAGCTCCATCTTTTGAATCAACTTTAAAATCATATTGTTTTTTTGCATTTGATTTATCAATATATGGTTTTGCAATGGCGATAATACCAATAGCTATTAAAGCTGCCACGGCAAGAGATATAATCTTTTTCATCTTTTATTACCTTGTTTGAAATTGGAATCTAGCTCCAATTCTTTCATCAATTTTATTTAAATCTACATCTGCATTCCATTTCATTTTACCAACTGGACAAGCAGGAAGAGTTCCTGAAGCTTCATATTCACCATTTCCAAGGTTTTTAAATTTTAAATTAAAATATCCCATCATCATATTTGTCGCATAAATATTTATGGCTAAATTATTAAGCTTTTCATTTGAACTTTTTATTCTAAATTTTAAGTTTTTCATCATTGGAATTTCTTTAGGAAAAACTTCTAGTTGGAATTTTGTTCCATCTTTAACAACTACTTCACAAGGTCCATTATGTAAATCACAATCTTTGTTTTGTGTTACATATTGAACTTCACCTCTAAAAGAGTTATAAACTTTATTAAAATCTACAAAAAAATATGCAGAAACAATAGATACAATTACAACAATTTGAAGAATTAGTGTTTTATTCATCTTTTAATCTTTACTTAGATCCACATTTTCCAGCGCCACAAGACATTGCTTCTTTTTTCTTCATCATTCCATGATTTCCCATTTTCATTCCAGCCATTACTTTTTTAACAGGAGCAAAAACTTTTACTATTTGACCATTTGAAAATTTTAAATTAATTTCAACATTCATTTTCTCTTTTAATGGTTTATTTTTTAAACCAATTAACATAACATGAAAACCACCTGGTTTTAAAGTTACACTTGAATTAGCTTTAATATCAATTTTTGGAACTTGATACATCTTCATAATTCCATCTTTCATATCATGAGTATGTAACTCTGCAACTTTTGAAGCATCTGAAGTTGCTGAAACAATAGATATATCTTTATCTGTATTGTTTATTACACTCATAAAAGCAGCACTATTTGGAAGACTTGGAGGAGTAGCTCTGGCATAAGCATTCTCAACTTGAATAGTTGATGCATAAATTGTACTTGCAGTAAAAGCCATTAAAAGTAGAGATTTCAGTTTCATTTATTTTCCTTCTTTGTGTTTATCCAAATATTATAACACTTATGTGTTAATTATCTATTAATATTATAAAAACTTATGTACTTTAGAGATACACAAACTCTTTATCTATAAGTTTTATAATTAGAGTACTAAAGGAGTTAAAATGAAAGCAATTATTTTAATATTATTTTTATTTGGCTCCATTTTTGCAAATAATACAGATGGAGTAGATGATAGAGGATTCTCTTTAAAAATCAGTACTCTATTATGGAAAACAAATTGGCAGAAGCACTCTATTGATTATAATGATTTAATCAGTGGAGGACCTCCACGTGATGGGATTCCACCAATTGATAATCCTACTTTTGAAACTATACAAGAAGCTAAGTCATGGCTAAAAGATGATGAACCACTTATTTTTGTAAATATAAACAATAAATCAAAAGCTTATCCCCTACAAGTTCTAATCTGGCATGAAATTGTAAATGATGAAATAGCAGATAAAAAAATATCAGTAACTTTTTGTCCTTTATGTAATGCCTCAATAGTTTTTCATAGAACTATAAAAGGAAAAGATTACGATTTTGG
>Ga0193952_1000689_pt1 | contig 13601 bp, 11 predicted proteins | sample BB_3_MG_FD_140368 | JGI IMG/M metagenome (GOLD analysis project Ga0193952, IMG submission 140368) | Microbial mat bacterial communities from the Broadkill River, Lewes, Delaware, United States - BB_3_MG | ecosystem: Environmental > Aquatic > Freshwater > River > Microbial mats | place: USA... | reverse complement strand
AGTTTTTAATGCCGCGGCTAACTCGACACTACTGCGAACCTTACTCATTCCGATGCTTGACCCCTCATGGGCCGGTTTAACAATCATAGGGGACCCTAAACGCTCGACAACAGCATCCAGCTCACTCCGCTCATCACACACTGCAAATGGTGGAGTTGGTAGATCCGCACCTAGCCAGAGTTGCTTAGTCCTGAGTTTATCCATGCCTATTGCTGAGGCCGCAACACCACTACCGGTATAGGGCTTTCCTAACATTTCCAAAGCACCCTGAAGCGTCCCATCTTCACCACCAGGGCCATGTAAAATCAGAAAAGCTCTGTCAAAGTCCTCTTCCTGTAACTGACGTAGCGGCTCTAAATCCGCAGACTCGCCATATAAGTCGATTCCAAACGCATCAACACCTGCTCGCTGCAAACCAGCTAAAACAGCAGCGCCACTTTTAAGGGAAACCTCTCGCTCAGATGAGTTTCCACCGTATACAACAGCAACTCGACCAAACGACTCCTTTAAATGCGAATCGATCATAAAACCCATCTACCTTAATCCTCAGAAACCAAAGACACTTGATTTAATTCATGTGCTAATGCCGTAATATCACCAGCCCCTTGCGTCAGCAAAAGATCTCCTGGTTTCAGAATATCTTTTAAAACATCAGCTACCTGCTCTTTATCACTAACAAATACCGGATCAACTCGACCGCGCTGACGTATGCTACGACATAAGCTACGACTATCCGCACCCGCGATAGGTTCTTCACCCGCGGCATATACCTCAAGCAACAACAACACATCCACTTCAGATAACACTTCCACAAAATCTTCATAAAGATCACGTGTGCGGCTATAACGATGCGGTTGATAGATCATAACCAGACGTTTTTCCGGCCAACCCTTTTGAATAGCGTTCACGACCGCGTTTACTTCTCGAGGGTGATGACCGTAGTCATCAACCAACATAGCAGTACCCTCTTTTATCGGAACATCGCCTAGCACCTGAAAACGGCGCCCAACCCCTTCAAATTTTGCTAATGCACGGCAGATTGCTTCATCAGCGATACCTTCATCAGAAGCAACTGCTATTGTCGCTAAAGCGTTTAGCATATTGTGGTGACCAGGCATATTCAGCGACACATCCAGATCCGCTAGTTCTCCCGGACGCTTCACCGTAAAGCGAGTACACATTCCATCCTGGCGAACATTCTCCGCGCGATAATCAGCATCTTCAGAGACACCGTATGTCAAAACAGGACGACTTACGTCCGGCAGTATTTCGCAAACAACAGGATCATCGACACACATAACCGCCAAACCATAAAAAGGGAGGTTATGCAGAAATTCAACAAAAGTTTTCTTCAGTCTCGAAAAATCATTTTCATACGTTTCCATATGATCTGCATCGATGTTAGTAACAATCGATACCATTGGCTGCAAGTGCAAGAAGGACGCGTCACTCTCATCCGCTTCAGCAACTAAATAACGACTGGTCCCCATCTTCGCATTCGTACCAGCGCTATTTAAACGGCCACCGATCACAAAGGTAGGGTCTAATTCACCTTCCGCAAAAATCGAAGCCAACAAACTGGTTGTTGTCGTCTTACCATGCGTTCCTGCCACGGCAATACCGTGACGGTAGCGCATCAATTCAGCAAGCATCTCAGCTCGACGAACAATAGGTATCCGCCGCTCTCTCGCCGTTTTAACTTCAGGGTTTTCTTCATTAACGGCTGTTGAAACCACAACAACATCTACGCCCTTAATATTGCTTTCGGCGTGACCAATAAAGATATCCATCCCTAACTTTTCTAAGCGCTGAGTCGTCGCAGAGGATTTAATATCTGAACCCGATATTTGATAACCTTGGTTCAACAAAACCTCAGCGATACCACACATACCTACACCACCAATACCGATAAAATGAATGCGGCTTATGCGACGCATTTCAGGTATTTCAAAACGTGTAAAAGCATTTTGCTGTTTCATTATCTCATCGCCTCAAGGCAAACATTTGCAACACGATCGCTCGCTTCAGGCCGTCCTAAAGAGCGTGCTTTGTTTGCCATAGTAATCAACGTTTCACGCTGATTAAATTTCTCTTTTAATAAGCGTTCCAGTGAAGGTTGGCTTAAATCTTTTTGCTGAATCAAAACAGCAGCACCCTGCTCGGCTAAAAATGCAGCATTTTTTGTTTGGTGATCATCTACCGCGAATGGAAACGGAACCAAAATTGACGCAACACCAGCAATACTCAGTTCACTAACGGTTAGCGCACCTGCGCGACATAAAACCACATCAGCCCAAGCATAAGCCTCATCCATCGCGTCAATAAAAGGCACAACCTTACAATCAGTTAAACCTTGTGACTCATAACGTTTAAGCGTTTCTTCTATATTGCGCTTACCCGCTTGATGCCACACCTCAGGACGCTCATTTTCTGGCATCCCGGCTAAAACTTCCGGTAATAGATCATTGATCGCTTTCGCCCCCAAGCTACCACCCACAACTAACAAACGTATCTTGCCCGTACGCTGAGCCATTCTTTGCTCGGGGGGGGCCATCTCAAGAATACTCCCTCGAACAGGGTTACCCACGGATTCCGTTTTCAGCGTTTTATTGAAAGCCCCTTGAAAAGCTTCAAGCACACGTTTGGCAAATTTGGACAAGGTTTTATTGGTCATCCCTGCTACAGCATTCTGCTCATGAATAATAAGAGGAATACCCAATAACCATGCGGCTAAACCACCAGGGCCTGATGCAAAACCACCCATGCCAAGCACAACATCGGGTTTAACGCTTCTGACAACTTTCAAGGCCTGCCATAAGGCCAACAACAACTTAAAAGGAGCTAACAGCAAGCTTAGCTTTCCCTTCCCACGCAAACCGCGCACTTCAATTGCGTGCATTTTTAAGCCTGCAGCAGGCACCAACTCGGCTTCAATACCATGGCGAGAGCCAAGCCACTCAACCTCAACACCTTGCGCCTGTAACTTTTCAGCAGTGGCTAATGCGGGGAAAACATGCCCGCCTGTGCCACCAGCCATGACCAATGCGGTACGGGTACGATTAGTACTCACAACAATACCTCCTTCGCACTAGACTCTTCTTGTTTCTCTTTAACAGACCTTGGCTTCGACTTTTTATGCACAGCATCGCTACTGCCAATATCCTTACTTGCTTTCAATTCGTAATCGACCCTTAAAATAACGGCTAACATTGCACAACTAACCAACAAACTACTGCCACCATAACTCACAAGTGGCAATGTTAATCCTTTTGTAGGTAACGCGCCGACATTAACGCCAATATTAATCAACGCTTGGCCAGCAAAGATAATTCCAAACCCGTAACAGATATAAGCACTAAAAAAAGCTTTAACCTTTTCTGCGCGCCGGCCAATTCGAAAAATATTCACGATGAGCACTGCATAAAGAACAATCAGAATCGCTGCACCAATAAACCCTAACTCTTCGGCTAATACAGAAAAAACAAAATCGGTATGTGCTTCCGGCAAATAGAATAGTTTTTGCACACTATTACCCAAACCGGTTCCAAACCATTCACCTCGACCAAAAGCTATTTGCGCTTGCGACAACTGGTAGCCTGTACCAAAGGGATCTGACCAAGGATCTAAAAAACTTTGTAAGCGGGCCACACGGTAGGGCTGTAAACCGACAACTGCGACAAGCAGGGCAATAACGCTAGAAATAACCATAATAAACTGAGAAAAGCGCATCCCCCCAAGGAAGATCATGCCCATCACCGTGCCCATTAAAACAACCAGCGCACCAAAATCTGGTTCAAAGTAAAGCAGAATACAAAAGATACCTAACGGCAATGTAGGTTTAGCGATGCCTTTCCAACTACTACGCACTTCATGTAAACGACGTACGAGGTAGCCCCCCATGTACATCACCATGCAAAACTTTGCGACTTCAGATGCCTGAAGGTTTAACGGGCCTAAAGGAAGCCAACGATTACTGCCATTAACCCCCTTACCGACTCCTGGAATCAAGACCAAAATAAGCAACACGCCTGCAGCAATCATCCACCAATGGCCTGTTTTTTCCCAAAAGCTAACAGGTATATTCCAAACAACGGCTGCACCAATCAAAGCCAAAACAATAAAAACAGTCTGCCTAATAACATAAAAATAGGGTGTGCCATTATTTCTCATTGCAACATCAAGCGATGCCGAACTAATCATGACAAAACCAATCAGCACAAGCGCCACAGCACAACTCAAGACCCAAGGATCAAATGGCAAAACAGCGCCCGATGAAGAGCGATGCTGCATGCTAAATGAATGCCAAGGAATCGTTACCATCAGAGAGACTCCACCGCTTCAATGAACGCGTCACCACGGGCAGGGAAACCACTAAACATATCAAAACTGGCACATGCAGGAGAGAGAAGCACAATATCCCCTGGCGCTGCATGTTTCGTAGCTTGCGATACTGCATCCTGCATACTTGATGCCATTTGCTTGTCTATATCGCCGCTTTCATCGGCTAAACGAGAACCATCCTCTCCGATGTAAACCAAATGACGACCATAACGCTGTAACGGTAAAGCCAGCTCAGAAAACTCTGCCCCCTTACCCACGCCACCAGCAATCAAAATAATTTTTTCATCACCCTTTAAGGTCTCACCCAAACCATTTAGCGCCGCAACAGTCGCGCCAACATTTGTGCCTTTGGAGTCATTGAAATAACTAACACCGAATTTATCAGCAACCCACTGGCATCGATGCTTAAGGCCTGTAAAATCCTTTAACGCACGCACCATTGCATCAATCGGTAAACCCGCAGCCTGACCTAACGCCAAAGCCGCTAAAGCATTCGCTATATTGTGACTACCACGTACTTTCAGATCTGAAACGGCAATCAGCTTTTCAAAGCCCACAGCAAGCCATTGCTCGTCGCCCTCATCAAGAACACCGAACAATTTAAAATCGGGTTTGCCTAGGTGGTAAGCTAACGTATTCACCTGCTTAGGCATTAAAGGAGAGGTCAGCGCATCATCTCTATTAACAACAACACTCTTCGCCCCTCTAAAGATCCGATGTTTAGCCTGGTAGTAACCTTGCATGCCATCATATCGATCTAGATGATCAGGACTAACATTAAGAACGGTCGCAACTTCAGCACGCAGATCATTCGTCGTTTCCAGCTGAAAACTGGATAACTCCATCACATAGATATCTTTCTCTGGCTCATCTAATAGATCCAGTACAGGGGTACCTATATTGCCACATACACCTACATTTAAGCCGGCAGCTTTAGCCATGTCACCGACCAACGACGTCACGGTGCTTTTGGCATTAGAACCGGTGATCGCAATAATAGGCGCGCTAATTTCCCGACAGAAAAGATCAATATCACCACTTAGGGCAGTGCCACGTGCTATCGCTGTCTGGATAGCAGGCTCACTCTGAGCCACACCAGGACTTAAAATAAGCTCATTTGCCGAACTTAAAAAGTCAGCATCAAATGGGCCACAGCGTAACTCGACATCAGGCAGTTCCGACTTTAAAGTATCAGCGCCAGGCGGTTCATCACGACTATCTACCACCGAAAAAGAGATGCCCTTTTTTGCTAAATAACGCGCACACGCCAGCCCAGTCTGTCCCAAACCGATTACGATTTTAAAATTATCGCTGGCGATTAAACCCATTACTCGACCCTACTTGATTTAACGAATTTTCAGTGATGCCAAACCTATCAGCACCAATACAACAGTAATAATCCAGAATCGCACAATAACGCGAGGTTCTGGCCAACCCTTTAATTCAAAGTGATGATGCAAAGGAGCCATTCTAAAAATACGGCGTCCCGTTAATTTAAACGAAGCAACCTGCAAAATAACTGAAACCGTTTCAGCCACAAAAACCCCGCCCATAATAAACAGAACAAACTCCTGCCTTACGATAACCGCAATAACACCTAATGCAGCACCTAGGGACAACGCACCTACATCACCCATAAATACTTGTGCTGGATATGTGTTAAACCACAAAAACCCTAAGCCTGCACCGACAATAGCGCCGCAAAAGATAATCAGTTCACCGGATCCTGGGATATAGGGAATAAGAAGATAATCTGCAAATTTGACGTTACCGGATAGATAAGCAAACACGCCCAAAGCGCCTGCAACCAGTACGGTAGGTAAAATTGCCAAGCCGTCTAGGCCATCCGTTAAATTAACCGCGTTTGAACTACCCACAATAACAAAGTAGGTAAATACGATAAAAAATATACCCAGTTCAATCGAAACATCCTTCAAGAACGGTATCAACAGAGACGTTTCAGCTGGTGTGGAGGCTATCGCATACAACAAAACGGCAGCACCAATGCCACCGACGGATTGCCATAAGTATTTCCATTTAGCAGGCAATCCACGAGGATTCTTTTCGACAACCTTCCGATAATCATCCACCCAGCCAACGGCACCAAAAATCAACGTAACCCCTAAGGTGACCCAGACATAAATATTACTAAGATCACTCCACAACAATGTACTAATCGCGATTGCCACCAGAATAAGCGCGCCACCCATCGTGGGTGTTCCTGCTTTACTTAAATGGCTCTGAGGGCCGTCATCCCGAATCGCTTGACCAATTTGATTGCTACGCAATTTATTGATCACATACGGACCCACTAAGAGTGAGATTAATAGCGCGGTCAGCACGCCAAAAATACCTCTCAGGGTTAAATACTGAAACACAGTAAAACCACTGTAATACTCTGATAAAAATTCCGCTATCAGTGGAAACATTGCCTTTTACACCCCTTCAGACAGGCCCTTAACGACCCGCTCCATTGCTGCACTGCGAGAACCTTTCACCAAGATATTTACACCTGGATTAGCAACTTCATTTAATGCAGCGATTAATTCTTCTTGTGTTTCGAAATACTTACCACGACCCTGTGCTACAGCTTCGAAAGCTGAAACAGAGTGCCGGGACAGCGCGCCAGTCGCCCAAAGGCTTCCAGCCCCCTTCTGCGCAGCCCGACAACCTACCTTTTCATGCTGTTCAGATGCATCCGCACCCAATTCAGCCATGTCCCCTAAAACCAAAATTGACTCGCCAGGTAAACTTACTAACAGGTCTACCGCCGCATCAACCGACCCTGGATTTGCGTTATAACTATCATCTATCACTAATGCGCCACGCGTGCTTATGCTTGGGCACATTCGTCCAGGCACAGGCACAAAAGCCGCTAGCCCATCTGAAATTTCTTTTAATGAGACGCCCTGGCAACTAACGGCTGCAGCCGCAGCCAAGGCATTAGCCACATTATGCTGTCCCATCACACCTAATTTAACCGGCTGAGAAGTTTGACCATCATGTAGTGTAAATGAGTAACAACCATTTTCAGAAAACTGAATCTCTGTGGCATAAATATCAGCTGTATCAGACTGAGATGAAAACGTTTTGCGCTTTAACCCCTCGGTCTTATCAAGCCAAAACTGGGCATGAGGGTCATCGATATTGATAACCGCATAACCTTGAGTCGACGCTAGCTCATCAAATATCTCTGACTTAGCTTCCACAACACCCTGCAAAGAACCAAATCCTTCTAGATGCGCGCCCATCGCATTATTGAGAATGGCTACATCCGGCTTAGAAATTGCCGTGGTATAACCGATTTCGCCAGCGGCACTTGCCCCCTGCTCAATAACGGCAGTTTGATGAGCGTCATTTAATGAAAATAGCGTTAAAGGCACACCGATATCGTTATTAAAATTGCCTTTTGTCGCGAGCACATCTGCCTTTTGCGACAAAATACTATTAAGCATCTCTTTAACCGTGGTTTTGCCGCTACTGCCAGTAACCGCATATACACACCCATCAAATCGAGCTCTATTTGCGGCAGCAATCTGTCCAAGCGCTATGCGGGTATCAGCGACAATCCACTGAGGGATACTGGATGCTAACGGCTGAGAAACAACAGCCGCAACGGCGCCATTTTCCAGCGCTGTCTCTACAAACTTATGACCATCAAAATTAGGGCCAACCAACGCAACAAAAAGATCACCAGGTTTAATCGTACGAGTATCAGTACTCACCCCGGTAAAATCAGCGTTTTCATTGACTGTGCCGCCATTCAGCGCGCGTAAAGTATATAAATCCCATTCGCCGATCATGCCGCCACCCCCAACACTTTTCGAGTCACGACCAAATCACTAAATGGATAACGCACTTCGCCAATTTCTTGATAATCTTCATGGCCTTTTCCGGCGATTAAAACCACATCTTCAGGTGACGCCTGATTAATTGCCAAATCAATCGCCGCAGCTCTATCAACTTCAATATTAGGAATATGCTGATGGATACCGTTTTCTATCATCGCGATAATCGTATCAGGCTGCTCTGTTCGTGGATTATCGCTTGTCACAACCAGATGATCTGCTAATTGATCAGCTATCTGCCCCATCAATTCTCTTTTTCCTGCGTCCCTATCACCACCGCAACCAAAAACACACCATAAAGTACCGCTAGTATGAGCCCTGACAGCCTGCAGCGCTTTCTCTAATGCATCCGGGGTATGCGCATAATCGATGATAACCAAAGGTTTATTTGCTGCAACGACCGCTTGCATTCGGCCAGGAACTGACTCTAACTTTGATAAGCCATGAACAATTTGCTCATTACTAAAGCCCTGCTCTGAAAGAACAGCCATCACCAGCAACAAATTATCTAAATTAAATTCACCGATCACCTTGCTACAAAAAGTAAAATTCCCTTTCTTGGTTTTTACTTCAGCTTCGATACCATGCAGTGCTAATCGGTAAGCCTGCATGCAGATATTACCTTTAATACGACCGACTGAAACTTTATTGCAGCCGATGGCCTCATCAGACAATAACTGCAATCCAAAGCTATCGTCGCTATTTATAACCGCACTTTTAAGGGCAAAATCACGGAACAGTTTAGCCTTGGCATTGCCGTAAGCCTCCATCGATCCATGGTAATCAAGATGATCACGGCTTAGGTTAGTAAACACACCATAATCAAATTCAACCGAAGCAACACGCTTCTGCTCCAACGCATGACTAGACACTTCCATAACGATAGCGCCAGCACCTTCAGCCCGCAGCTGTGCAAATAAACGCTGCAACCCAATGGCATCAGGTGTCGTGTGCGTAGCCTGCTGTAACGCATCGGGAAAGCCATTACCTACAGTGCCAACGATAGCGGTCTTAATACCTAATGTGTTCATCGCTTGAGCAATAAAATGGGCACAAGAGGTTTTTCCATTGGTACCTGTAATCCCTATCACCGTTAATGCTCGGCTTGGGTGATCATAAAAATTTGCGGCAATAAGACCAATATTATTAATCAAATTAGGGATAGCGATAACCGGAATTGCGACGTCAGGACAAGCATCCAGTTCAGTGCTATCCAACAGCACCGCAACAGCACCGCAAGCCTCTGCATCTACAACAAAATCGACACCTTTATGCTGTAAACCTGAACGCGCCACAAACAAAGTGCCCGGCTTAATTTGGCGACTATCTTGGGATAAGTCAGACACCAAAAGATCGGCATAGGCGCTATCCACCCAGTCCGGAATAATCTCAGTTAATGTCTTCGCTATCGTAAGCATCATTTGTTATCTCTTAGCCACTTGTTTATTAACCTCAGGCCAATTATCTGGCGGAACATTCAATAAACGTAATGCACCACCTACCGCTCTCGAAAATACAGGTGCAGCAACCTCACCACCGTAATACTCTTGTCCTTTCGGATTATCGATCATCACTACCGCGACTAACTTTGGATTACTAACCGGTGCAAGCCCCGCAAACGTAGAAACGTACTGATCATCAATATATCCACCACGCCCGACTTTATGCACAGTCCCGGTTTTACCAGCAACACGATAACCAGGCACAGCCGCACGCCGCCCTGTACCTTTATTACTAATCACTGTCTCCATCATCACCCTCACATCCTTAGCAACCTGTGCAGGCATGACTCTTACGGGCTTCCCTGGTTCTTTTTGACGAATTAAATTAACCGGGCTCACAACGCCATCATTCGCCAATGCCAGATAAGATTGCGCTAACTGCAAAGGGGTTACCGATAAACCATATCCATACGATAACGTTGCCCTTTCAACAACCTGACGCTCATTCAAATAAGGCAAATACCCAGTACTCTCTCCTGGAAAACCAATACCTGTTGATTGCCCTAGGCCAACATTGTGGTACAGATTACGTACCGAACCTTCAGGTAAGCTGAACGAAAGCTTGGTAACACCAACATTACTTGATTTAGTAATAATCGTTGATACATCAATCTCACCATAGTTACGGTGATCTCGAATTGTTTTACGTTTAACCTTCATATAGCCAGGTGACGTATCGACCATTGTGTCTGGCGAATATTTACCACTCATCAGTGCGGCCGCCACGGTCATTGGCTTAACCGTTGAACCCGGCTCAAACGTATCGGTTAATGCTCGATTTCTTAATGCCGTAGAAACACGCTGGCGCGGATCATTCGGGTTATATGATGGCTGATTGACCATCGCCAAGACATCACCCGTTTCAACATCCAACATCACTAAAGAGCCGCCATCAGCCTTATGCGCTTTAACTGCCGCCTTAAGCTCACGATAGGCTAGATACTGCAATCGCAAATCAATACTCAGCTCAATATCATTTCCATGCTGTGCAGGCTGGACTTCACGAATATGTTTAATGGTACGGCCTAAACGGTCTTTCATAACAAGCTGTTTACCCGAATCAGCTTTCAACCAATCCTCATACGCAAGCTCCAAACCCTCCTGACCTTTACCGTCCAAATTAGTAAAACCAACCAGATGAGTGGTCACTTCAGCAGCGGGGTAATAACGCTTATATTCACGATCAACATGAACCCCAGGAATACGTAAAGCCCTTACCTGCTCTGCAAGTTCAGGCGTCCCTTGGCGCTGTAAATAAAGAAAGCGTTTCGCGCGATTTGCCGACAATTTAGTCTGTAGCTTTTTCTTATTTGTTTTCAGCAACACGGCCAATTTCGCTAAGCCTGCGTGCTGAAAGTCCATCATTTTAGGGTCAGCCCAAATAGTCGCCACCGGCGCGCTCACAGCAAGCGGCTCACCATTTCTATCCGTAATAATGCCTCGGTGAGCGGGTACCTGAACCGTACGTAACGTACGAGCATCACCCTGAGTCTGCAAAAACTCTTGCTCATCCACATACAAAGTCAACATACGTGCAGTAATACCGACAGCGACCAACAATAGAAGAACTAGCACCAACCAAAGGCGCCATCCTCTTCCTACTGTCGCTTCCGTATTATCTGTCATTACGAATAATCTCTATCTGATTTACTTCGGGTACTTTCATGCCTAATTTCTTAGTTGCCTGCTGCTCCACCCGATTATTTGCAGCCCAGGCACTTTGCTCTAACAGAAGCTGCCCCCACTCCACTTGTAATTCATCACGCTGCTGGACTAGCTCCTGATGCTGGTTAAAAAGATTCCGATATTCGAATGCGCTCATCACAACAGCCAAACAAGAAACCAGAATCACAACAACCAACAAAAAAACAACTAAAAACGGCCTTAGCAACTCCTCAGGACTATAAAACTTCACCGTTTCCTTGCTACTAACAGCGTCCGTTTCCTGTGAAGCCTTTTTCCAAAAGCGCTGCAAAAAAGCAAAACGCATTTAAGCTACTTTCTCTGCCACACGCATAACCGCACTGCGAGCTCGCACATTATCCTCAGTTTCAGCACTGCTCGCCTTCACCGCTTTACCAACATTCTTAAAACGTATTTCAAGCATATCGTTTGTAAAAGGGATCCCTCGCGGCAAATGCTCGTCACCTTTCACATGCTTACGAATAAAGCGCTTAACGATACGGTCTTCCAGAGAATGAAAACTAATCACAACAAGACGCCCGCCAACTTTGAGCATTTCAAGCGCTTGATCCAAGCAACTTTCTAAATCCTCTAACTCGCGATTGATATGGATACGTATCCCTTGAAACGCTCTTGTTGCGGGGTTTTTACCTTTTTCCCAAGCGGGGTTTGCCTCAGCAACAATTTTCGATAACTGGGACGTTGTTGTAATCGCCTCTTCCGCTCGTTTTGCAACGATAGCCTTCGCCATTCGACGGGAGAACTTCTCTTCTCCATAGGTATAAATAACATCTGCAATCTCAGACTCTTCCGCGCGAGCGATCCACTCTGCAGCACTTTCACCCGAAGATGTATCCATACGCATATCTAAAGGACCATCATTCATAAAACTAAAACCGCGCGAAGCATCATCTAATTGCGGAGAAGAAACACCCAGATCCAATAAAATGCCATCAACCTTTCCACTCATACCTCTAGCAGCAACAAAAGACTCCAGCTCAGCAAAACTGCCATGAGCAATCGAAAAGCGAGATTCATCACCAAAACGTTCTTGTGCATGCGCGATTGCTTGAGGATCTTTATCAATCCCCATCAAAACGCCATCGTCCGCTAACTGCTCTAGCACAAGAGAAGAATGGCCGCCGCGCCCAAATGTACCATCGACATAAAAGCCAGACTTGTCCTGCACTAATGCCTCAACAGCCTCTTGCAGCAAAACCGTAATATGTTTAAATTCCTGGCTCATCTGTATTCTCAATAACTAATGACGACGCTTTATTAAAGCGAAAGGTTTTGTAACTCTTCAGGCATTGCCATGCCCCCTTCCACATCCTGAAGATACTCTTCACGAGTGGCTAACCACCTGGATTCGCTCCAGATCTCAAACTTTTGTCCCTGACCCAACAAGACAATTTTCTTATCTAATTCTGCATATTCACGAAGTGGTGCAGGCAACAACAAACGACCATTCCCATCCATATCAAGATCAGTAGCATGCCCAATCAATAAGCGCTGAATGCGGCGAGCGGCTGGATTAAAGCTAGGTAGTGATTCAATTTTTTCCTGAATCTCTTCCCATTCCTGCAACGGATAAAGTAGTAAACAGCGTTCTTCAGTATCAATCGTAGCCACGAGCTGCCCATCACAACTCGACGCGATTTTATCGCGATATCGAGCTGGGATCGCCATGCGCCCCTTAGCATCTAGATTGATTTGATTAACGCCCCTAAACATTTATCTACCTTTTCAACCCACTCTAATTACAGAAATACCCACTTTTACCCACTTTATCCCACTAGAGCACACTATAGAAAGGAACCCCAACTAAAGCAAGGCAGAATCCCCCTCAAACAGCTGTTTGAGAGAATGAATTATTAGAGAAATTGATATAGAAAAACCTGCTTAGACAAAAGCAAATAAAAGACACTTAAAAAACAAGGAATTAGAAATCAAAGAAAGATCGAGCAACGCTAATATCGTAAAACCATCGAAACAAGATGAAAAGAATAAATATTAAGAATATTTATCGATCAGACCCGATCTTCTATGAGGAAACGTTTTGAAAAACCATTCATCAGGGATAGCTTATTAGGAAAAACTTGAGAAGCTTACCGATAAGCCCTGACTGCTCTAAAGAGTCGTCGTGGACAATCATTCATCTGGGATGACTTATTGGGGATAGCTTATTGGGGAAAACTTGAGGAGTTTGCCGATAAGCCCTGACTGT
>Ga0193952_1000687_pt1 | contig 13617 bp, 9 predicted proteins | sample BB_3_MG_FD_140368 | JGI IMG/M metagenome (GOLD analysis project Ga0193952, IMG submission 140368) | Microbial mat bacterial communities from the Broadkill River, Lewes, Delaware, United States - BB_3_MG | ecosystem: Environmental > Aquatic > Freshwater > River > Microbial mats | place: USA... | reverse complement strand
CCTTACTAGGCAAAAATGCTGGAGCCGCACTTACCTCTTGCTCTTCTTGGTAATAACCATCAAGTTTCGCAGCTAGAGATGGCGTCGATTTAAGCACAGACACTAGTTCTGGACTACTCACTAGTAAAACAGTGACCGCTGACCCCTCTTCATTACAAATCGAAGGTAATCCCAATAAATACGTAAGTGCCGGGATATCAATGCTTTCAACATTAATGATAAGAAGCAGTTTTCTGTCATCGTTTAATTGAGACTTCAGCTGCTGCTGAATAAATGAAGCCCCAGGCTCAACAGATAAGTAATTTGATAATTCAAGTTGTAAACTTTGTAAATCAAGTACCCCATTACACTCTAAGTATTCTGGGTGGTACTGCTTTACCTGCGCAATCAAGCCTTCCATCCAAACCTTACGGCCATCGATCCGGATGACTTGGTGATCCTCTAAATTATTCAACAGTAAATCAGAAGATGACAAACCTGAATCAGTCAAAAAAAACTCCTCTTAACTTAAGGGGTACCACGTGACGGCTTACCTTCATAAGCTATTCGCCAGCGATTATCTTCAAACGTCCAGTATTGGCGTTTAACCGAGCGACCTTGCAGGTTACTACTTTTGTAATCTTGGTCAAAGGTAGCAACAACGAGGTCAGGGTTATCAGGGTAACGGTAGATGCTGAGATCGTTGACGCCGATATCAATAAATTGCTTATTAGCATTCACTCGTTTTTTGTAACTTGAAAACTGCTTAAATGTTCTTTTTCCATCATCATAAGCCGAAGCGTAATTGCCAATATATCGTTGATGATCAAGGCTCTCCCAGTCCGCTGCCCAGCGTTCAATTAAGTTATTGAATCGATCACTTTGAGCCAACCAATCTTTCTTATGAATCCAGCGAATATTGTGACCGACAAGAACCGGGGTGTTTTGAAAGTTTATTTGCGTATCAAGGTCGATAAAGTCCGGGTTCGTTAACGAAATACAGCCTTCACTTGCCTTGGGTGGACGGCTATATGTCTCGACAGGAGATCCGTGCAGCCAAATTCCGCTGCCTGTACGTCCAAGTCGCTTATCCCAAACGTTAGGATAATTTAGCGGTAACGCTCCAGAACCATATCGTGGCGGCAAGTTTTCATCTTCAAGGCGGCTAGTAATAAAGTAAACACCTACGGGGGTTTTCAGATCACCCCGCTTCTCTTTACCAATCCCACCGCGTCCATAGGATGCATAAAAGTCTTTTATTAATACTGGAACGCCATCGCGGTTTTCAAAGAGAAACAATCGTGACAAACGAGTATCGACAACAATAGCGTGTTTTTGAGAGGCTGAAAGTTTAAGCATATCCGCAGGTAACATATCCGCTGCAGGCTTTTCCATCTCCATCAACAAACGCACTTTTGCTTCAGAAATTAGCCCATCAATTTTCTTCTGATGGCTATTCGCTTTAACACTGCTGAGAGGTTCGCCTTGTGCTTGGGCAGCAAGGATATCGGCATAAACCAATTGAGCTAAGCGAAAATCAGGGCGGCGTTCGGTCAACTGCTTCAGATCAACCAACGCGGAATCAAGTTCGTGACTACTTAGATTTCTTAGGCCACTGAGCAACAACTCTTCGTTACCTTCAGACAGCCCATATGGAGCGTCTAAACGTTCTTCAGCGAATGCACTTACCAATGAAAAACATGCTGTTATTGCAACGAGAGAACAGACTAATCCCTTTTTCATTTGCCTCAATAACCCTAATACTTATTTAACCAATGATTATAACCATATTCACTCGGAATAGGACTTAATTTACTCTGATAAGACATATCTTTATTAAAAAAAGCCATTTTTTGTGTATCCGCACTACGTTTACGACTAGAAGCCAACCAACTTTAGGTTTTTACTCGACTTTTCGGCGCTTTTATTCCATCTCGCAGGTGCAAAAACATCCCCTCCCATATAAAAAAATTGAATTATCTCTTCGGAAATTTGCCAAAACATGTGCTATTCCAAAGGTATGAGTTTTAAAAAAAACTCATAAACAACACCAGAGTTCAAACTAACCGCCAGATGCGATCCATTTATCGGTTGAACGAGAATTCACACTGCTGTTTTCCTGTAGAGCACTAACGGAGGACCCCGTAATGTTTAAACAGATGGAAAGCTACGATACTCAACGTTTACATTTCTGCCACGATGCAGAAACAGGCCTAAAAGCGATCATTGCTATTCATTCAACTGGCCGTGGGCCCGCTATTGGTGGCTGCCGTTTCATCCCCTATAGCCAAGAAAATGATGCCATTACAGATGCCGTTAGACTGGCAAGAGGTATGAGCTATAAGGCAGCACTCGCAGGCTTACCACATGGTGGCGCTAAATCGGTATTAATCATGCCTGACAACGACTTCGATCGCGCAGCTTTAATGCAAAGCTTCGGGCAGTTTATTAATACCTTGAATGGCGAATATATCACCGCCATGGATAGCGGCACACAAGTCACTGATATGGACCAAATTAGTCGAACAACCCGCTGGGTAACCTGTACAAGTATGAGTGGAGATCCCTCTCCATATACCGCGCTAGGAGTTTTCGAAGGCATCAAAGCATCAACCAAGTTCAAGCTAGGCAAAGATAATCTATCTGGCATCCACGTTAGCATTCAAGGTTTGGGGCATGTGGGTTATGAGGTTGCGAGGTTACTGCATCAAGCAGGAGCTCGTTTAACCGTCACTGATTTAGATAACGAGCGAATTAAACTTTGCCAACAAAACTTCTCTGCTCACGCCGTTAACCCTGACGAAATTTACAAAGTAAATGCTGATGTATTCTGTCCATGCGGCTTAGGCGCGATTATCAATACTAAACATATTCAACAACTAAAAGTGGCGATCATTGCTGGCTCGGCTAACAACCAACTCGCTGAAGATAAGCACGGCGATATGCTTAACGATAAAGGCATATTGTATTCACCTGACTATCTAATCAATGCTGGCGGTTTGATTTTTGTAGCGCTCCAATACGCCAATCAACCTCATGCCATCATCAAACAAAAAGTCCTTCAGATACACCACTCTTTACTACAAATATATCAAGAAGCTGAACGCAGTAATTCCAGTATTCATCGCATAGCGAACCAAAAAGCCGAAGCGATTATTTCTGCTTCTGAAAAACTTCACTCAGCAGCCTAACCCACAGGTTAACGCTGCAGGAGGCTAGAAAAATGAAAACATTGCCACCGCTTCAGTATTTAGACCATGAAGGCCAGCCATCACAACCTTGTCCAGAATGGTGCAACAAACCCGATTGGTTACTGCGTTGCTATCACTACATGGTACTTGCTCGTCAATTTGATACAAAAGCTATTGCCCTACAACGTACAGGGCAACTGGGTACCTATGCCTCCCTTCTCGGCTCTGAAGGTATTGATGTACCTGTAGCGCTGAGCATGAAATCCACTGACGTCTTAGTTCCTTATTATCGCAATCATGCCTGTCAAATCATTAGAGGCATGCCTTTAGAAGAAGCCTTTCTATATTGGGGTGGCGATGAACGCGGTAATTCATCTGTGCAAATGGGTGAAGACTTTCCTAACGCGGTCCCTATCGCTACACAGAGCTTGCATGCTTGCGGCGTAGCATCAGCGTTTAAAATTCGCAATCAGAAACGTGCCGCGGTGACGTTCATCGGTGATGGAGGCACGTCTAAAGGGGACTTTATGGAAGCCCTAAATGTTGCTGGCGTTTGGCAATTGCCGGTTGTGTTTATTATCAATAATAACCAATGGGCCATATCGATTCCCCGTCAAATCCAATCAGCGGCAGCCCAACTCGCAGATAAAGCAGTTGCGGCGGGTATCCCGGGCATTCAAGTAGATGGCAATGATCCAATAGCTATGCACGAAGCTATTCATAACGCATTAAACCGTGCGTATGAAGGCAAAGGCGCCACCCTAATTGAAGCCGTCAGTTATCGTCTAGGCGATCATACGACAGCTGACGATGCCACCAGATACCGTTCTAATGATGAACTTAAGTCTGCTTGGGAACGTGATCCAATTAAACGTTTAAGGAACTTTCTTGCTCTACAAAACTTTTGGGATGAATCCAAAGAACAGGCTTTACTTCAAGAAACCCACCAATTAGTCCAAGAGGCCGCCAATAAATATATTGAAATATCGCCTCAGAAAATTGATTCAATTTTTGATTACCTTTATGCCGAACCCAATAGCCAGTTAATCGAGCAAAAAGACTGGGCCATCGTCAAAGCGATGCAAGGGGGGAGCCACTTTGAAGGAGAATCGTCATGAAACACAATGTCTGCCTGCTTGAAGCAGTAAATTTAGCACTGGCTTCTGAAATGAGAAAAGACGAAGAAGTGGTCATTCTTGGTGAGGACGTTGGTGTTAATGGTGGTGTTTTCAGAGCCACTGCAAATCTTCGTGATGAATTTGGACTAAAAAGAGTAATGGATACCCCGCTTGCAGAAACCATGATAGCGGGCGTCAGTATAGGTATGGCCAGTCAAGGGCTAAAACCTATTGCTGAAATTCAATTTATGGGCTTTATCTTCCCTGCACTCGAACAGATTATTTGTCATGCAGCTCGATTAAGAAATAGGACACGAGGCCGCCTAAGCTGCCCCCTTGTGATAAGGGCCCCCTTCGGTGGAGGAATTCACGCACCAGAACACCATTCAGAAAGCACTGAGGCATTGCTGGCTCATATACCGGGTTTAAAAGTTGTCGTTCCCTCTTCGCCGGCTCGCGCTTATGGTTTGCTACTGGCCGCTATTCGAGATCCTGACCCTGTCATATTTCTTGAACCCAAACGCATCTATCGCAGTCAACAGCAAGAGGTAGAAGACAACGCCAATGCTTTACCTATAGGCAGTTGCTTCACCTTAAGAGAGGGCAGCGATATAACACTGGTTAGTTGGGGAGCAATGATCACCGAAACACTCTCCGCCGCCGAGTCCCTTTCCAACGAAGGAGTCAATTGTGAAGTTATTGATGTTGCAACCATTAGCCCCCTAGATGTTGAAACAATTCTGATATCCGTACGTAAAACAGGCCGTTTAGTCATTATCCATGAAGCACCAAGAACAGGCGGTGTTGGGGCAGACATCTCAGCCATTGTTGCCGAACAAGCACTGCTTGATCTACAAGCACCGGTTGTAAGAGTGACGGGATACGACACGGTTATGCCCTACTTCAGATTGGAAAAACATTATCTACCAAACAGCCAAGACATCATTGATGCGGTCAAACAAACAGTGGAGTTTGTATGAAATATTTCAAATTACCCGACCTAGGGGAAGGCTTACCAGAAGCAGAAATCATAGAATGGCACATAGCGGAAGGCCAGTGTGTGGAAACCGATCAAATCCTTGTTTCTGTTGAAACCGCCAAAGCAATTATTGAAATACCCTCGCCCCAAACAGGCAAAGTCACTCACCTATTTGGGCAACCCGGCGACACAATTCATACTGGCGAACCTCTTCTGGAGTTTGAGGGTGATGAAGAAAATGATTCTGGAACCGTCGTTGGCGAGATCCCTCAAGCACAAGAACAGACCGCCACCACCGATGAATTTATCATCGGTGCTCCTTCCGGCAGCAGTCATATAAGGGGGGAAAGTAAGGCGACTCCAGCAGTACGCGCACTTGCTAAGCGCTTAAATATTGACTTAAACCAAATAAAAGGCAGCGGCCAGAACGGCCTTATAACGCCTACAGATGTTGAAAAAGCTGCCAAACTAGATAGAGCACACGGTAAAGCAAGCCCCTTAAAAGGCGTTCGCAAACACATGGCGCTCGCCATGATTAAGTCTCATCAAGAAATAGTCCCCGTTACCATCAATGAAGACGCCAATATCGATATTTGGCCAAAGAATACTGACATCACATTTAGACTAATTCATGCTATCGCTCAAGCCTGTAAGAAGGTGCCTGAATTTAACGCATGGTTTGATAGTTCATCCCTCAGTAGAAGGATACATTCAACAATCACCCTCGGGGTCGCAGTTGATACGCCACAAGGACTTTTTGTTCCCGTTTTAAGGGATATAGGTAACCGAGATCAAGCAGATCTGAGAAACGGCCTTAACCTTCTTCGTGAAGATGTGAAGAACCGAACAATCCCAGCAAAAGAACTGCAAGGCGCAACAATCACCCTGAGTAATTTTGGAACAATCGCGGGGCGATACGCCAACCCGATTATTGTTCCCCCTCAGGTAGCTATTCTAGGAGCTGGAGTTATCAGGCAAGAACCCAAAGTCGTCAATAATGAGATCATCATTCAACGGATAATGCCGCTGTCACTAAGTTTCGATCATAGAGCACTGACCGGCGGCGAGGCTGCTCGTTTTTTAATGGCCATTCTAAATGACCTACAACAAGAAACGACATAATGCCTTATAAATCATAAGATTATATTTTTTAAAAAATAAAACAAAGAAAGCCAAACAAATATCCAGAGTTCGAAATTGTGAACTACAATTACAATAAGTAGGAAGATTTTTATATAGAGTTAACCCGTAGCCCATAGCAAAACTAGGCTGAAAAAAGGTGATGTGTATGAGTATCTTTGACCACTATAAAGCCCGCTATGATTCTGTTCAGCAAGAAGAATACAGCTTGGACGAATATCTCCAACTATGTAAGCAGGATCCAACGATCTATGCGGATGCATCTGAAAGAATGTTAAAAGCCATCGGTGAACCAGAAATGGTTGATACTGGGGCCGATCCAAGATTGAGTAGAATTTTTTCGAATAAGTTAATAAAGCGCTACCCTGCGTTTAGTGAATTCTACGGTATGGAAGATGCTATAGAAAACATTGTGTCCTACTTTAAACACGCTGCTCAAGGGCTCGAAGAACGTAAGCAAATACTCTATTTATTAGGCCCCGTTGGGGGCGGTAAATCATCTCTTGCTGAACGCTTAAAGCATCTAATGCAGAATATCCCGTTCTATGCGATTAAAGACTCCCCTGTCTTTGAATCTCCACTCGGGCTTTTTAAACCTGAAGAAGATGGCGAGATTCTAGAGCAAGAATACGGTATTCCGCGCCGTTACGTTAGAGGCATCATGTCCCCTTGGGCCGTAAAAAGGATGCATGAATATGGAGGAGATCTTTCTAAGTTCAGGGTTGTAAAACTTTATCCTTCAATTCTAGATCAAATAGCAATTGCTAAAACGGAACCTGGCGACGAAAACAACCAAGACATTTCAAGCCTCGTCGGTAAAGTGGATATTCGAAAACTTGAGGATTTCCCACAGCACGACCCCGACGCATATAGCTTTTCTGGCGCATTATGTAGAGCAAACCAGGGGATGATGGAGTTTGTAGAGATGTTCAAAGCGCCTATTAAGGTACTTCATCCATTACTGACTGCTACCCAAGAAGGCAACTACAATAGCACCGAAGGAATGGGAGCGATTCCATACGACGGAATTTTGTTAGCGCACTCGAATGAATCTGAGTGGCAAACCTTTAAAAACAATAAAACAAACGAAGCTTTTATCGATCGTATCTATATAGTGAAAGTGCCTTACTGCTGCCGTATAACCGAAGAGATTCATATCTACGAAAAACTCCTCGAGAATAGCTCATTAAATAACGCCCCATGCGCTCCAGACACGCTCAATATGCTGGCGCAATTCACCGTTTTATCACGAATGAAAGCACCAGAAAACTCAAGTTTATTCTCTAAAATGCGTATCTACGATGGGGAGAACCTCAAAGACACTGACCCTAAAGCAAAATCGATGCAGGAATATAAAGATGCTGCGGGGGTCGATGAAGCGATGGATGGATTGTCCACTCGATTTGCGTTTAAGATCTTGTCCAAAGTATTCAACTTTGATCCAACTGAAGTAGCCGCAAATCCAGTACACCTTTTATATGTGTTAGAAAAAGAGATTGAGCAACAACAGTTCCCTGCGGAAACGCAAGAACGCTATCTTGGCTTTTTAAAAGAGTATATAGCCCCTAAATATATTGAATTCCTTGGTAAAGAAGTTCAAACCGCATACTTAGAATCCTACTCGGAATACGGTCAAAACATTTTTGACCGATACGTGACCTATGCAGACTTTTGGATTCAAGACCAGGAATATCGAGACCCTGAAACGGGTGACATATTAGATCGTCAAGCGATCAACGAAGAACTAGAAAAAATTGAAAAACCCGCTGGTATAAGCAACCCGAAAGACTTCCGACACGAAATAGTTAATTTTGTCCTACGTGCCCGCGCCAACAACAATGGCAAGAATCCATCTTGGATGGGCTACGAAAAAATGCGTTCCGTTATCGAGAAAAAAATGTTCTCCAATACAGAGGACCTACTGCCTGTTATTTCCTTTAATGCCAAAGGATCTAGCGATGAGCAAAACAAGCATGGTGAATTCGTTAAACGGATGATTAAACGCGGCTACACTGAGAAACAAGTTCGTTTACTGTCTGAATGGTATATCCGAGTCAGAAAATCACAATAAAACGAACGGGCAATATAACGCCATACAATCGGGCAAAGGCCTGCCCGATTGATAGGTACATTTTATTGTACGGGCCGTCTTCGGGGATAGAAGTATGAGTTACATCATAGATCGCCGCCTCAACTCAAAAAACAAAAGCACGGTGAACCGCCAGCGCTTTCTTCGTCGCTATAAAAAGCATATCAAAGAAGCGGTAGAGGATGCCGTTAATACCCGTTCAATCAAAGAGATTGATCAGGGAGGCAATGTAACGATCCCAAGACGAGATATCTCTGAGCCTGTTTTTCATCACGGTGAAGGGGGCATCAAAAACAAAGTATTCCCAGGCAATAAAGAGTTTATTGTAGGTGATGAGTTTCAACGCCCGCAAGGGGGCTCTGGTGGGGGATCGGGACAAGGTAAAGCGAGCAATCAAGGAGAGGGCGAGGACGAATTTACGTTCCAGATAAATCAAGAAGAGTTCTTAGATTTCATGTTCGATGGTCTAGAACTGCCCTACCTCGTCAAAAAACAACTGAACAATACGACACAATACGAAACAAGGCGCGCAGGCTTCACCAATGCGGGCAGCCCAGACAAAATACATATTGTACGTTCATTAAAAGCGGCACACGCACGCCGAATCGCTCTATCGGGCAAGGACCGCCGAAAAATCAGAGCCCTCAAGAAAGAGATTTCAGAACTAGAACCTCTGCTTCCAAATGACGAGATAAAAAAGACAATTCATGCACTTAATAAAGAGATTGAATCGCTGAATAAAAAGCTTAAATGCGTACCTTTTTTGGATGACTTTGATATCAAGTACAACAATCTTATCAAAGTCCCAGTTCCCTCAAGTAAAGCAGTGATGTTTTGTATCATGGACGTCTCAGGTTCAATGACACAAAGTATAAAAGATATGGCAAAACGTTTTTTTATTTTGCTGTATCTATTTCTTAAGCGAAATTACAAACAGATCGAAGTCGTCTTTGTTCGTCACCATACGCATGCTAAAGAGGTGGATGAAGAGGAGTTTTTTTATTCGAGAGAAACGGGTGGCACAATAGTGTCTAGTGCTCTCGACCTCACGTCCGAAATAATCGAAAAGCGGTACTCTCCTGCCGATTGGAATATTTATGTCGCCCAAGCCTCAGATGGTGATAACTGGGATGGAGATTCCAGTAAATGTTCTCAAGTTTTAAGTAACAGTATCCTCAATACCGTGCAATATTTTGCGTATGTTGAAATCACAACTGGGCCACACCAGAATTTATGGCATGAATATGAAAAATTAAGCTCTGCTTGGGCTGAATGCTTTGCTATGCAACAGATCAGAGAACCTGCCGATATTTTTCCTGTGTTTCGTAGTTTATTTGAGAAAAAAGTTGAGGGGGCCACATGAAAAAGCAACCCATCTCTACCGGCTCAGAATGGACCTTTGAACTCATCGCTAAATATGATCAAGAAATTGGCCGTATTGCAGCTGAATTCGGATTAGACACCTACCCCAACCAAATTGAAGTCATCACATCAGAACAGATGATGGACGCCTATGCATCCATTGGTATGCCACTCAATTACAATCACTGGTCGTTTGGTAAACAGTTTGTAGAAACGCACCAAAATTATAAACGCGGTCGTATGGGATTAGCTTATGAAATAGTTATCAATTCCAACCCCTGCATATCGTACCTGATGGAAGAGAATACGATTACGATGCAAGCACTGGTCATCGCACACGCTTGCTACGGGCATAACTCTTTTTTTAAAGGAAACTATTTATTTAAAACATGGACAGATGCATCAGCGATTATTGACTATCTACTCTTCGCAAAAAGCTACATTAGCCAATGCGAAGAACGCCATGGCGTCAGCGCTGTCGAAGAACTGTTAGATTCCTGCCATGCCCTAATGAACTATGGCGTAAATCGATACGTTCGCCCGCAACCACTCACAACAGACGAAGAAAAAGAGCGCCAACAGGCCCGTGAAGAATATATTCAGCGCCATATTAACGATCTCTGGAATACAATTCCCAAAAAAGAGGAAGAAACCAACCCTGAAGTCGCATTATTTCCAAAAGACCCTGAGGAAAACATACTCTACTTCATAGAGAAAAATGCGCCATTACTAGAACCCTGGCAACGAGAGATTGTCCGAATAGTCAGAAAAGTCGCGCAATATTTTTACCCTCAAAAACAAACCCAAGTTATGAACGAAGGCTGGGCTTGCTTTTGGCACTACACACTACTCCACCAACTCCACGATGAAGGCTTAGTCACCGATGGTTTTATGATGGAATTTCTCCATTCGCATACTAGCGTGGTCTATCAACCGCCATTCGACAGCCCATACTTTAATGGATTAAACCCCTACACTTTGGGTTACAACATGATGCAAGATATAAAACGCATCTGTGAAAATCCGACGCCTGAAGATCGAGAATGGTTCCCTGATATTGCAGGAACCGACTGGAAAAAAACGCTCGATTACGCAATGCGAAATTACAAAGACGAAAGTTTCATTCTTCAGTTCCTTTCGCCCCACTTAATCCGAGAACTCAGGCTCTTTACCATTATGGATGATGCAGAAAAGCCCAATTTAGCGGTCACAGCCATTCATAACGAATCAGGATATAGGCAGGTACGCGAGGATTTAGCTGCTCAATATAATCTAGGTAATAGAGAGCCCAATATCCAAGTATACAGTGTAGATGTGCGCGGGGATCGAAGTTTAACCCTCAGGCATTTTATGCACAACAAGCAACCACTTAGTGATATTTCAGGTGAGGTTTTGCGCCATATTCACCGTCTATGGGGCTTCGACATCCATCTTGAATCGATCCACCCTGATGGCACGGTATCAGTAAGATATCATTGTCCAGAGCAATCACCACTAGAAGAGACCGGCACTTTAATTTAAGTGTTTTAGCGTAAAATTTCTCTTATACTGCTAGAAATTTAAGTTTCTTGTGAGATGAATATGGATTGTCTGTTTTGTAAAATCATTAATAAAGAGATACCTGCCCAAATTATTTACGAAGATGATCAGGTCATCGCTTTTAATGACATCAGCCCACAAGCACCTACACACGTATTAATCATCCCACGCAAGCACATCTCAACCCTCAATGACATTGAAGAGGGTGATTCTGCGCTGGTTGGGCATATGGTAAAAAGCGCTGCAACAATAGCAAAACAGCTAGGTTTTTCTGAAAACGGCTATCGAACCGTTTTCAATTGTAATCAAGATGGCGGACAAACCGTCTACCATATCCATTTACACTTATTGGGTGGCAAAGCGATGGGCTGGCCTCCTTATCAGGACCAGCTAAAAACAGCAATTGAGCAATGATTACTCAGTTTAGGTTAAGCCCAATAAGCTAGACTTATTGGGCTATCTTATAAGCGTTAATCTATACACTCTGTAATTGGAAGTAGTATCTAAAGAGAATATAATTACAGCCAATATTGAAGCGTTCAGTATTATCACAGAGAAACAGCAATATCTATGTTAGAGGAAAATCAGCTACAAGCTGAGAATAATCACGGATTAGAACAGAATGACTCTTCTTCATTCTCTGCACCTTTTCGCCATAAAGGGTATAGAAAGGCATTAGACGCTCTGCGTGAAGCTCTCAATAAAGAAAATTCCGTCATTCTTAAAGGCGTAGAAGGCACAGGTAAAACCACCTTAGTGTCTGAACTGATTGGTGAATATCAGAATAAAGGTGTGCCTGTTGTCTCTTTCACAACAGTGATCAATAAGACATCTCAGTTTTACGCAAAACTTGCTGACTCTCTTTCAGTCCCTAAACAAAAGAAAGATCTTATTCGCGCCCTCCGCAATACAAAAGACGCTGGGCAATACTGTTTAGTAGTAATAGATCAGGAAGCTATTCACTCTTCTCCTGATGTAGCTGAAGCATTAAAACAGTTATGTCAAACCTCAGAGACCACTGCTGGCGCGATAAAACTAGTCATCATCCGAAAAGATTACTTAGTCATACATACGGAAGGGACACCCGAAGCCGATTTTCATAATTGGATTAAAACTGAAGTCACGCTAGACCCATTGCATACCGATGATATCGAGGGATACATTTACTATCTCTCTACGGTGAAAGGCATACAGCCAACGCCGTATGAAATCGGCACAGATTTTATGATGATAGAGCAAACAGAGGGCCGAATTAGCCGCCTTAAAGCGTTGCTACTCCCTTTGATTCATAAAGATGTGATTACAATGCGGGATTTCAATAACACCGAACGCAATATGAAACCCCTTCATTCAAACCATTCGGTGACTATTGCTGTCGCGTTCGCGTTTATCTTGGCCTTGGGCGTCGGTATAAATCATTTCATTTTTTCTGAGAAGCCATCCTCGATAGCCACTCCCTCGAAAGAACAAACACAAGCTCTTCCGCCGGTGTTCGCAGAAGCTCCAACATCCGCACCTGAGCCAGTAGCTACGAAAGAAATAACTCCGCCAAGTCGAACCACTGTAACGTCCTTAGATTTATCAGCCCAAGCGTTAGATGATAGCGACCCATCGTTACTACCTGTTCTTGAATCAAGCAATACACCAGACAACACAGAAATAGCCAAGCAGGAAACTGCTTCAATAATACCTATATCGGCACCTTCGGCAGAAGAAAAAACGCTTACGCCAAATACTGCCATAGAGATAGATAGTGCTGATAGTATTGATAGTGCTGAAAAACCTCAAATAGCTACCCAAGACCTCACTGAGTTACCCCAAGACCAGTTTCAAACCGAAGTAAAAATAAAGTTACTTCTGTTAGAGCAGGAGTTAACAGAAGCTGTCGTAGAAAATAACCGACTTAAACTCGCCTTATTAGAAGCAAAGGCAGAACAACAGCAGAAACAATTAGTCAATGAAGCCCCTACGCCTTCGGCTGTTGAAGAGGCTATAGAAACACCGGACGAAGTACCTACTCCAAAAAGCAAACTTATCGTTGAGAACCTCCCTAAAAGCGATGCTGCTTTACCTATAGCAGGGACTGCAAACGATACCGATACCATTGAGGAAAATTCAAAAGGAGCGCCTCCTGAAACCCGCTCCGATGATATAGCAGTGGTAGCACCCCAGATAGAAACGGCGAAACCCGATCAAGCAACAGATGCTGCTATTGCGGTG
>Ga0193952_1000685_pt1 | contig 13669 bp, 9 predicted proteins | sample BB_3_MG_FD_140368 | JGI IMG/M metagenome (GOLD analysis project Ga0193952, IMG submission 140368) | Microbial mat bacterial communities from the Broadkill River, Lewes, Delaware, United States - BB_3_MG | ecosystem: Environmental > Aquatic > Freshwater > River > Microbial mats | place: USA... | reverse complement strand
ATCAAAACCGTATTCTACTTTTTTATCTAGATTAATAGGTGTATATGCGATTTCGTTAGTTAGGTTATCTTGTCGAGGTAGCTCTACTATATCACCATCATAATTCATGTAATAAGCTTCGACCGTAAAATTCTCTAAAAAATTAGTCCCTATTTTAAAATGATCAACATACGTTGGTACTAAATTAGGATTACCTAATACAACTGTATTTTCATTTAAGAAAAATGTAAATGGGTTTATGTCCGTATAACTAGGTCTAGAAATACTACGTTTATAATTTCCATATATCAAAACGTTTTCGAGCATCTGATGAGATAAACTTACATTAGGAAACCAATCTAAATAATCTTGTGTGTTAGCCTCATTCATTGTTAATGATTCTCCTTCAATGTTACTATGTTCTAATCTTACACCGACATTCAACTCCCATGCCTCCCAAGATTTAGCATAGTTAGAATACGCAGCAAAAACTGTTTCATTATACTTAAAAGCATCTGTATTATTCAGGTCAATAACTTCTGAGTTACCAACAACATCTAACTTTTCAATATCACTATCTGTATTAACCGTAGAAAATTTAACACCAACATCAAAATTAGAACTGTCATTAAGAGGTAAACTATAATCTATTTTACCTGTAATAATATTGGTTTTCTGATTAGCAGTTGAGTTAAACTCTGAATCTCCACTAAACATATTATTATCATCAAAATTGTTGGTAAGTACATTTTGGTCACGCTTGTAATCATAAATCGTATAATGTGCATTAAATGTAAGGTTGGCACTATTTTCAAAATCGTGTCTAAAAATTAAATCCGTGCCAATATTATACTTATTATCTCTAGATAAATTATAGCTAGAAAAGCGTCCTTTAAAATCGGAAGTATTATCTCTAATATCTGTATTGTTTCTAACAAGATATTTAAAATATGGTGTATACAGACCTGTACTTGTAAGACTTAAAGTGTTTTTATCATCAATATAATAATCAAAATTAAGATTAAGATTATGAGTTTCGGACCACGTGTTTCTATTAATATTAGAGGTCCAAATTTCTTCTATGTTATTTGAATTATCTAAATAATTGACTGTATCCTCTTGGTCTCTATTAATTTTATTCTTTGTGAAACTATAATTAAGATTAAGATTTACCTTATTGTTTTTAAAATAATGGCTTGTACCAGCATTATATCTCGGAAAAACACCTTGAGCAAAATTAGTGTAAAGGCTTCCTCTATAACCTGTAACCAAGTTTTTACTCATTATAATATTAATGATAGAACCTGAATCGGCATCATAACTCGCAGGAGGATTAGTAATAACTTCAACCGATTTTATGCTATTGGCTGGTGCACTTTCTAGTAAAGTAATGAGTTCCTCTGAAGTCAATTGTACACGTCGATTATTGATAAAAACCGTTGCTGGATAACTTTTAATATTAACATCACTTTCTGTCACAATAACTCCTGGTGTATTTTTTAGCACACCTAACGTCGAGCCTTCGCTTAAAGCAGTATTTTCAACATTAAAAATTAAACGATCTGGCTTGCGTATTATGGTTGGCTTTTTTGCGATCACAGTGACTTCATCTAAGTCTTCTGGAATTTCATGAAGTTGAATACGCTTTAAATCTAGATGACCTGTTAAAATAATTTTTTGTGTAAAATCTTCAAAACCTATAAATTTTACTCTAAGTATATATGTCGATGAAAAAAGGTTATTAATTATAAACTGTCCGTTATCATCAGTTGACGTCCCTGTATAAAATGTACTCCCATCTTCTGCTAAAACAATCACATTAGCCAAAGCAACAGGTTCATCATTTAAGTCCACAACCTGACCTGAAATTGAAAAGTCTTGTGCATAACCGACAATACACAGATTAAAAAAAAATACAATAAAATAATACCGTAGGCAAACAATCATGAAATAGGTTTATCTTGCAATATATAAATAGTTTTTAACTTTTTATTGAGGTTTTTCCGTAATAAAACCATTTTTACGTCTATTACTCAGCTCTTTTTATTATGCTTTTTGATGTCGCAAAGCACAAGAAATCGATTATATTTGCCAATTAGTTGTTTCCTTAGAAAATAAACATGAAAAATATACGTAACTTTTGCATTATTGCACATATAGATCACGGAAAAAGTACTTTAGCTGATCGTTTATTAGATTTTACAGGTTCTGTAACCGCTCGCGAGCAGCAAGCTCAGCTTTTAGATAGTATGGACTTGGAACGCGAACGTGGCATTACCATTAAATCGCACGCCATACAAATGGATTATGAACTTAACGGCGAAAAATTTGTACTTAACCTTATTGACACTCCTGGACATGTCGATTTTTCCTATGAGGTTTCTAGATCTATTGCAGCATGTGAAGGTGCTTTATTAATTGTGGATGCTGCTCAAAGTATACAAGCACAAACCATATCTAATCTGTACTTAGCTTTAGAGAATGATTTAGAAATAATTCCGGTTTTAAACAAAGTAGATTTACCAAGTGCCAACCCAGAAGAAGTTACTGACGATATTGTTGACCTTTTAGGCTGTGACCCAGATGAAGTTATCCATGCCAGTGGTAAAACAGGTTTTGGTGTCGAAAATATTCTAAAAGCCATTATAGAACGTATTCCTGCTCCTAAAGGAAATGTAGATGAGCCATTACAAGCTTTAATTTTTGATTCCGTTTACAATACTTTTAGAGGTATAGAAACCTATTTTAGAGTATTTAATGGCGAAATTAAGAAAGGACAAAAAATTAAATTCGTTGCTACTGATAAAGAGTATTTTGCAGATGAAGTTGGAACATTAAAACTCAATCAGGTACCCAAACAAAGTGTAAAAGCTGGTGATGTAGGCTATTTAATTACAGGAATAAAAACGGCCAAAGAAGTTAAAGTAGGTGATACTATTACCGATTTTGCCAATCCTACAACCAACGTTATTGAAGGTTTTGAAGATGTAAAACCAATGGTTTTTGCTGGTATTTATCCTGTTGACACCGAAGATTACGAAGAGTTGCGAAACTCTATGGAAAAATTACAGCTAAATGATGCCTCATTAGTTTTTCAGCCCGAAAGTTCTGCAGCTTTAGGATTTGGTTTCCGTTGTGGATTTTTAGGGATGTTACACATGGAGATTATCCAAGAACGTTTAGAGCGCGAATTTGATATGACGGTTATTACAACCGTACCTAACGTATCTTACCATGCCTACACCAATAAAAATCCTGATGAAGTCTTTATTGTTAACAATCCAAGTGATTTACCAGAGCCAACAACGGTAAATAGAGTTGAAGAGCCTTTTATAAAAGCAACCATTATCACAAAATCTGATTTTGTTGGTAACGTTATGAGTCTTTGTATAGAAAAACGTGGTATGATTGTTAACCAAACGTACTTAACTACAGAACGTGTAGAGTTGATTTTTGAAATGCCATTAGCTGAAATTGTTTTTGATTTTTACGATCGATTAAAAACAGTCTCCAAAGGTTATGCTTCTTTTGATTACCATCCAATAGGAATGAAAGTTTCTAAACTTGTACGTTTAGACGTTTTATTAAACTCTCAGCCTGTGGATGCCCTTTCGGCATTAATACACGCAGATAACGCACATAACATTGGTAAAAAGATGTGTGAGAAGCTAAAAGAACTTATACCGAGACAACAATTTGATATTCCGATCCAGGCTGCCATTGGAGCAAAAATTATTTCTAGAGAAACGGTAAAAGCATTACGTAAAGATGTTACTGCCAAATGTTATGGTGGAGATATTTCACGAAAACGTAAATTACTTGAAAAGCAGAAAAAAGGTAAAAAACGTATGCGCCAAGTGGGTAATGTTGAAATACCACAACAAGCATTTATGGCCGTTTTAAAATTAAATGATTAACGATATTATAATTATATAAACAAAAAAGATTCCTACATAAGCAGGAATCTTTTTTAGTTTAAAAGGTACAGATTATTTTACTCTTCTTTTGCTACTTTTTCAACATCAAAAGGTTTTCCCAAGTACACCAGTTTAAAATCTTGGCCTATCTTATCCTCTTTTCTGTTGTGTACTGATATGATATGAAGTTCTCCTTCATCATCTTTTAAAAATAACGGAATCATATATTTATCCTTGCGTGCCATTTCCATAAGACTGGCATAATGCTCTTTATTATCTATTTCAATTTCTTGGATTGCTGGATATTTACGAGTAACCTCCATTAAATTGATATAATCATCAGTTGGAGAAAATAAACCTTCTTTTGGGCTTTTTTCAGGGTGATTCATTTCATCTGAAGTCACCAGTCGGTACGATCCATTTTCACCAAATTCTTTACTGAATTTTTCAATGGCATAAGCGTTAATATCCGAGTTTCCGGTCATAGCCATAATATAACCGATATCATTCAACTCAATGTTATCCGAAAGCGTATCGGCATAAATATTACTACTCAAAGCTTCAAGTCCTAATTCTTCAGCCTTATCAATATTGTTTTGATTACTATCAATAAGCACAACGTGCCTACCGTTACTCACTAAATAATGTCCTAATAAACGAGAGAGTTTAGACGCTCCTACAATTAATATTCCATTAGATTTTTTCAAAAATACTCCTACTAATCTTGCAAATAAACGGGCTGTAGTGGCGTTTAATAAAACGGTTCCTAAAACAATCATAAACACTAAAGGTGTGATGTATTCCGCACCTTCTACTCCTTGTCGCATTAGCTTACTACCAAAAAGCGACGCAATACCTGCTGCAACAATACCACGAGGTCCTACCCAACTTATAAATAGTTTTTCATTGAGGTTTAATTTAGAACCCTGAGTACTTGCAAAAACGGCAATGGGTCTGACTACAAAAACAACAATTGCAAAAAGAATAGCTGTGTTCCAAGTGTAGAGTAACATTAAATCTTCAATATCAATATTTGCCGCTAAAAGAATGAATAAGATAGAAATTAACAAGACGCTAAGGGACTCTTTAAAATATAACAACTCCTTTAGGTTATCTAGTTTACTATTTCCTAAAACCATGCCCATAACAACAACAGCTAATAAACCAGACTCGTGCGCAAATAATTCAGATTCTACAAATACCAATAACACAGTAGATAATGAAACCACATTTAATAAGTAATGCGGAATTAATTTTTTATTTATAGCAAAAGCTAAGGCATGTGCAAAGGTGAAACCAAAGGTGGTACCAAACAATACAATTTTACCAAATTCCATTAAGGCTGTTTTAGTAAAACCACTGTCTCCTCCAACACTTATAAATTCAAAAACCAAAACGGCCACTAAAGCGCCGATCGGATCTATGAGAATACCTTCCCATTTTAACACCGTTGACACATCTTTTTTAAGCGGAATGTTTCGTAAAATTGGTGTAATTACAGTTGGCCCTGTGACAATAATAAGACCTGCAAAAAGAAACGATAAATCCCAACTTAAGTTAAATGTATAATGTGCAACAATGCCTGCACCAAAGAACGTAATAGCAGAACCTACAGTTATAAGTTTAGTAATTACAGGACCTACATTCTTTATTTCAGCACGTTTTAAGGTGAGACCTCCTTCAAATAAAATTATACTTATAGCTAAGGAAACAAAATAGTATAAGCTATCACCTGGAAATAAACCTTTTGAGCCATTCCAAATAGGTTCAATCCATTTGGTTTTATCTTCACTTAAAAATTCTGCTGCAATAGGACCAACTAATAATCCTATTAATATCAAGGGTAAAATAGCCGGAATTTTAAATTTCCAAGCCACCCACTGCGCCAATATACCAAGGATTATAATTCCTGCGAGTTCTAACATCTAAATACTTTTTGCGTGAAAATACTAAATTCTCCTTTTATAAAAGGCTTTAATTTCACAACTCTTATGTATCTTATTAAGGTTTAAGACGTTTTTTAAAACCTTAGTTACCTTGTGTTTTTTAAAATACGTTTAATCCTCTTGGTCGTTCGCTTCTTTTTCTTCAGATTTATAATACACACGTTTTAAACTTTTTTTCAGTAAAGTAAATCTATAAATACCAATGACAAAAAAGACCACACTAAAGACTACGGCTGTCAGTGCCAAGTACTGAAAATTAGCAAACTCTTTTAATTGGAATAAGGCAATAGCTCCTAATAGCAAATACAATGACGAACGAATATAAGATAAAAGTGTGCGCTCGTTGGCCAATCTGGTACGCTCTATTGCTAAATAATCTCGTAAAATAACTTGCTGATCTGGTTTAAAATCGCGACCAAAACGCAAGAGTTTAATTTTCTTCATTTTTAACGGTGACTTCGATATTCGTTTCATTACTAATTTATTTTACCTTTCTAAAAATAAATATTTTTTAGAATAGAATAGAGAATATACAAAGCTTAATTGTTAAATATCCTCTAATTTATGAAGACTAACAACAATTAGTCTTAAAGCTTTTAGTAATTTGCAAGACTTACAAATTAAAATCTAAAATGCAGTTATATCCAATCCAATCTGGCAACTTTAAACTCGATGGAGGAGCCATGTTTGGTGTGGTTCCAAAATCTATTTGGCAACGCACCAATCCTTCTGATAACAACAACATGATAGATATTGCAGCCCGTTGTTTGTTAATTGAAGATGGAAATCGTCTTATCTTGATAGATACCGGAATGGGTAACAAACAAAGTGAAAAATTTTACGGTTACTATTTCCTCTATGGAGACGATAGTATAGATAAATCTTTAGCATCTTACGGATTTCACAGAGATGATATTACCGATGTTTTTATGACACATCTACACTTTGATCATTGTGGAGGCAGTATTCAATGGAACAAAGATAGAACAGGCTACGAGCCAGCCTTTAAAAATGCACACTTTTGGAGTAACGAAGATCACTGGAAATGGGCAACAGAACCAAATAGGCGTGAAGTAGCTTCATTTTTAAAGGAAAATATTTTGCCAATGGAAGACTCTGGACAATTAAAATTCACCTCAGTGCCTGATGATCGTTTTTTAAAACATTCAGAACTTGGCTTTGATATTTTCTTTGCCAATGGACATACAGATAAACAAATGATTCCAATGATTCAGTATAAAGGAAAAACCATTTGTTTTATGGCCGATTTATTACCCACAGTAGGGCATTTACCACTTCCATTTGTAATGGGTTATGATACCAGACCACTATTAACACTCGATGAAAAAGAGTTATTTTTAAATAAGGCTGCAGACAACAACTTCTATTTATTTCTAGAACACGATGCGCATAACGAAATTATAACCGTAAAACACACGGAGAAAGGAGTAAGACTTAATGAAACCTTTACTTCAAAGGACCTTTTTAACTAAAATTTTAAAATCAATAAATATAAACATGAAATTTAATTACAGAATAATAGCTTATTTAGGGTTTGCAGGAACCCTATTCTTAGGATGTAGCACAGGAAAAATTCTTTCTACTCCAATTGAAAATATAGATTCAGCTCCTTTAAAAATTACAGAATTAACGGAAGCCGAAGCAAAACATTGGGGACATTTAGATCTTGTAAAAGATACGATTCCTGGTATGAGTGTTGATAAAGCTTATGATGAAATTATAAAGAATAAAAAAGGTAAAAAAGTTATTGTTGCTGTTATCGATTCTGGTATTGATATTGACCACGAAGACTTAAGAAGTGTAGTCTGGACCAACGAAGACGAAATTCCAAACAACGGAATAGATGATGATAAAAACGGTTATATCGATGACGTACATGGTTGGAATTTTTTAGGAGATGGTTACGATGAGCAGTTAGAATATGTACGTTTAGTAGCAAGTGGAGACACTTCTAATCCACGTTATGATGAAGCTGTAGCTTTACAAAAAGAAGAATATGATACTTATATGGGAGCTAAAACTCGCTATGAGCAAATATTAAACGTTATTAAAAATGCCGATGAATTGTTAGCCGCTCACCTTGGTAAAAAAGACTATTCTATTGAAGAAGTTAAGGCTATAAAAACAGAAGATGAATCATTAAACCAAGCCATTCAAATTGCTCAAAACATCAATGCAAATGGTGGTACTTTTGAAGAAGCTAGTGCTGAAATAAGTGGGCAATTAGAAAGCTTTAACGAACGTTTAAACTATAATTTAAATCCTGATTTCTCAGGTCGTACTACTAACGATGATATCAATGATTTATCTGATATAGGTTATGGAAATGGTAACGTTAAGCCTGTTAAAAAATCAGAATCTCACGGAACTCATGTTGCAGGAATCATTGCTGCTGAACGAAATAACGGACTTGGTGCAAATGGTGTAGCAAATAACGTAGAAATTATGTCTATTAGAGCTGTACCAAATGGTGATGAGTACGATAAAGATGTTGCTTTAGCGATTCGTTATGCTGTTGATAATGGCGCAAAAGTAATCAATGGAAGTTTTGGTAAATCATTTTCACCTCATGCTGATTGGGTAAGAGATGCCATTAAATACGCTTCTGATAATGATGTGGTGTTTGTACACGCTGCCGGAAATTCTAGTGAAAATATTGATGTAGAACCTAACTTTCCTGATGATAATGTTGATTTCGTTGAAGTTTCAAATTCATATATTAGAGTGGGTTCTTTAACCTCTAAATACGGTTCTAAAATTGTTTCAGGATTTTCTAATTATGGAAAACAAAATGTGGATGTTTTTGCACCAGGATCTGCCATCTATTCAACGTTTCCAGAGAATGACTATAAGAGTATAAGTGGAACCTCTATGGCATCGCCTGCTGTTGCTGGTGTAGCAGCTTTAGTACGCTCTTATTACCCTAAATTAACTGCAGCTCAAGTTAAACAAGTTATTTTAGAATCTGGACTACCATTAACAACAAAAGTAGTCGTTGGTGGAGATGCCTCTAACATAAAACCATTTTTAGATTTATCAAAAACTGGTAAAATTGTTAATGCATACAATGCCTTAATTATGGCTTCAAAATTATAATAATCCTTTTTGGATTTCATTACAATAATTGGGTTATTTAGTTGAAATATCTAGGTAACCCAATTACATATAACGTCTTTATATTAAAAAAACAATTGGTATGAAACACTCTATTCTTGGTCTTTTTTCTATTTTAATTTTAATCTCTTGTGGATCTACTGAACAAGCTTTTAAAAGCACTGCTTCAACAAACAATGCCACAAATGGGTATTGGCAACAACACGCAGATTATACCATGGCAATAGACATGGATGTTGATACTTATCAATATAAAGGGAGTCAAAAATTAGTATACACTAATAACTCACCAGATGTACTTAATCGTGTATACTACCATTTGTATTTTAATGCCTTTCAACCAGGAAGTGAAATGGATGTACGTTCTCGTACTATCGCTGATCCAGACCGTCGTGTTGGAGATCGTATAAGTAAACTACAACCCAATGAAATTGGTTACATAAAGGTTAATTCTTTACTACAAAACGGAACTTCTGTCTCTTATAAAACTGTCGGAACTGTATTAGAAGTGCAATTACACAAACCTATTCAACCTGGTGAAAAAATTACTTTTAATATGGATTTTGATGCTCAAGTGCCAGTTCAAATTCGTCGTTCTGGTAGAAATAATGCTGAAGGAGTAGCCTTATCTATGTCACAATGGTATCCAAAATTAGCAGAATACGATGATGAAGGTTGGCATGCTGATCCGTACATCGGAAGAGAGTTTCACGGTGTATGGGGTAATTTTGATGTTAAATTAACTATAGATAAAGATTATGTAGTTGGTGGAACAGGATATCTTCAAGGAGAACCTACTGAAATTTCTGATAAAAAAACGTATCATTTTATAGCCCCTAAAGTACATGATTTTACTTGGGCTGCGGATCCTGATTATATTCACGACACCTTGCAAATGCCTAATGGACCAACCCTTCACTTTTATTATAAGCGTACATTAGATAAAGTATATTTAGACAATTGGAAAAAATTACCAGCAGATACGGCCTTATTAATGGATTTTTTTAATGAGCATATTGGAGAATATCCATACGATCAATATTCTGTAATCCAAGGTGGCGATGGAGGTATGGAATATGCCATGAGTACCTTAATCACCGGTAAACGTAAATACGGTAGCTTATTAGGTGTTACTGCGCACGAGTTAGCACATACTTGGTTTCAATTTTTGTTAGCTTCTAACGAATCTAAACACGAGTGGATGGATGAAGGCTTTACAAGTTATATTTCTAACTTAGCAATGCACTCACTGAACGGCAATAAAAATTCTAATCCACTTTCTGGGTCGTATAGAGGTTATTTTGCGCTCGCTAATTCTGGAGTAGAGCAACCCTTAACCACACATTCTGATCGTTACGCTTCAAACAGGGTGTATGGTGCAGCGGCTTATAGCAAGGAGCAGTATTCTTAGCGCAACTAGGTTATGTTATTGGTGACGATAATTTAGATAAAACCATCAAAAAATATTATCAAGATTTTAAGTTTAAACACCCAAAACCATTCGATATTATTAGAACTGCAGAACGTATCACAGATTTTGAACTCGATTGGTATTTTATCGATTTTGCACAAACTACAAATACTATTGATTACGGTATTTCTTCAGTTGATGGTAAAAAAATTACTTTAGAACGCATAGGTCTAATACCTATGCCAATAGATCTTACTGTAACCTATACAGATGGTACTACTGAAGATTTTTATATACCATTGCAAATGATGCGCGGAGAAAAGCCGACTTCAGCAACCATTATTAACGATTGGGCTTGGGCAATGCCTACCTATTCTTTTGATGTAAAAAAAGTTGTAAAATCAGTAGAAATTGATAGTTCTCAGATGATGGCAGATGTAGATCGAACTAACAATGTGTTTACAAAATAAACAACACTCACAATATAAATGAATCAAAACCGCATCATGTTGATGCGGTTTTTTATTTTTGTTAAACTAGATAAACCAAAAGTGAATTTTAACTATTCAAAAAAAGATAAACTAAAAAGTAAAAAGCTGATAGAGCAACTTTTTACAGAGGGTAAAGCCGTAACCGCTTATCCGCTAAGGTTGGTATATCTTAAAACTACATTTATAGATGGCTCGCAATTAAAAACAGGCGTATCTGTAAGTAAACGCTTACATAAAACAGCTGTCTCTAGGAATCAAATTAAACGCTTAATACGTGAAGCTTATAGGCTTAATAAACCACTGTACTTTAACAATAGTTCAGCATCTTATGCGTTTATGATTTTATACCTCAGTAAAGATGGAACAACTTTTGATAAACTAAATCACAGCATTAAATTACTGTTTAAAAAATTTTTAGCTCAAAACAAACCTTTACCAAAACCATTAGATTGTAAAATTTCTGAACAATAGACAGATGAAAACACGTTTACAAAAAAAAATATTTATCCCTGTTTTAGCTGTGCTTATCTTTTTTGGCACCACAGCTTTTAAAAACGACTTCTTTGAAATAGCAAAACAAATTGAAATCTTTACTACGCTATTTAAAGAAATTAACATGAATTATGTGGATGATACCAATCCTGGTGACTTAATGGACACCGCTATAAAAAGCATGTTAGACGATTTAGATCCCTATACTCAATTTTATAATGAACAAGATGTAGAAGCCTCTAGAATTAACAATGCAGGCGATTATACTGGGATTGGTGCTAAAGTATTAACCTTACAAGATAAATTGGTTATTGTTGAGCCTTATAAAAATTATGCTGCTGATAAAGCCGGACTTAAAGCAGGCGACGAAATTATAAAAGTAGATAAGGTAACCGTTGCCGATTTTAAAGATGATGCGGCCAACTTATTACAAGGCGCAGCAGGTACAGAAGTTACTGTAACTTATAAACGACAAGGAAAAACCAATACGGTAAAAATCATTAGAGAATCTCTAGAAATTAAAGCCGTACCACATTATTCTATGGTCGATGAAAAAACGGGTTATGTAGTACTGAGAAAGTTTAATGATAAAGCCTCTTCAGAAACGATTAGAGCTATTAAAGCACTAAAAAACCAGGGAGCAACCCAATTAATTTTAGATTTAAGAGGAAATCCTGGTGGTTTATTACACGAAGCTGTTAATGTTACTAATATTTTTGTACCTAAAGATCAGTTGGTTGTCACCACGAAATCTAAAGTAAAAAAATATAACAAAACGTATTATACACAACGTGAAGCTATAGATACCGAAATTCCTTTAGTCGTTTTAATCGATGGTAAAAGTGCATCGGCCAGCGAAATTGTATCTGGTGCATTACAAGACATGGATCGCGCTGTAGTTGTTGGGACCAGAAGCTTTGGAAAAGGATTGGTACAAAGACCAAAACCTTTAACTTATGGTACACAAATGAAAATCACAATTTCTAGATATTATACACCTTCTGGTCGTTGTATTCAGGCATTAGATTATTGGAATCGTGATGAAAACGGTAATGCTACAAGAACACGACAAGAAAATTATAATGCCTTTAAAACCAGAAATGGACGTAATGTATTTGATGGAGGTGGAGTAGAACCTGATATAGAAGTTGAATATTCTAAACTCTCAACCATTACTAAAGCCATATCTAATGAAAATTTAGTCTTTAATTTTGCCACAAATTATTACTACAATAATCAAATTGAAGATTTAAAGAGCTTTACACTTTCGGATGCTGACTTTAGAGCGTTTAAAAATTATATTAAATCGAGCGGTTTTAATTTTGAAACCAAAACCGAAACAGCTTTACACAATGCTATTCTCATTGCAAAAGAGGAAGCATTAGACACAGAAATTAATTCGGAATATAAAGCCTTAACTAAAGCTTTACAAGCGTATAAAACAAATGCTATAGACGATAATAAAACCCAATTAAAAGCGCTGCTTACAGACGAGATTATAAAACGCTATTTTTATAGTGAAGGTTTATATACATATTACACTGCCAATAATACAGAAATCAAAAAAGCCTTAAGCGTTCTTAATAACCCGTCGCAGTATGCGAGTATTTTGAGATAGCGTTAAAATTATTTATATTTAACGTCAGACTTATTTTCTATAAGTACGAAAATTATAATTTAAGATGAGACCCCTAATTATCCTTTTATGCCTAATTTTTCAATTTTCTTTTGCTCAAAAAGAATTGAAACACGAGGTGTATTTTGAAACTGATCAGCATGTTATTCCTGAAACTGAGCATAGTAGGTTATTACTTTTTTTATCAGAAATTGAAGATATTGACATAGAAAAAGTATCTATCTATGGCTTTACAGATGATAGAGGAAGTGATAATTATAATCTTGTTTTATCACAAAATCGTGCGGATGCCATTAAAGAAGTCTTTTCAAATAATGAGTTTGACGAGACCAAAATGACTAATGTGGATGGAAAAGGTAAAATTTTAGTCAACATTATTAAAGAAAATGATTTAAACAAAATACGTGGACTTAACCGTAAAGTTGAAATCATTGTCACTCCTGTTTTTCCTCCAAAACCTGTAGAAGATAAACCTGTTGTAAATACCACCGAAGACTTATTAAAAGGAGAATTAAAAGAAGGAGATAAAATTTTACTCGACAACTTATTGTTTAGAACAGGCTATAGTTACTTAACCAAAGAATCTAAAGTGGTGCTCGATAGAATTGCAGAAATTTTAGTTGAGCGTACTAATGTTTATTTTACAATTGAAGGACATGTGT
>Ga0193952_1000684_pt1 | contig 13676 bp, 11 predicted proteins | sample BB_3_MG_FD_140368 | JGI IMG/M metagenome (GOLD analysis project Ga0193952, IMG submission 140368) | Microbial mat bacterial communities from the Broadkill River, Lewes, Delaware, United States - BB_3_MG | ecosystem: Environmental > Aquatic > Freshwater > River > Microbial mats | place: USA... | reverse complement strand
TAGAATTTCAGCAAGTGTTTCCATTTCGGCATCATGTCGGTATGGCTTACCGCTTTTCTTTAATTCGTCATAAGCTTTTGCTCTTGTAAAATAATCGACAAATACCTGTTCAACACCCATTCGAGATTGTGGGAAACGCGAATTAGTTCTGCTTCGCGATTGCTTTACGTTTTCACCCAAAGCAAACTTGATAAACTTGGGAGAATTATCATAGATTAAATCGTCAGCAGCTTCTCCCCATTTTAATTTAATAATTGCAGAGCGTCCGCCAATAGGATTGGCTGAGCCATGTAAAATTTGAATGGAGGTCACTCCACCTGCCAAATTGCGATAGATATTAATGTCTTCATCATTTACAACATCTTCAATAGTCACTTCTGCTGAAGAATTTTGACCTCCTTCATTTATTGAAGCGGCTGCAATATGCGAATGTTCATCAATAATACCAGCCGTAATATGTTTTCCTGTAGCATCAATAACTTTTGCGTTTTTACTCGATAGGTCTTTTCCTATTTTGGAAATTTTACCGTCCTTAATTAAGACATCTGTTTGTTCTAAAACACCTTCTTTTTCGTTTGTCCAAACGGTTGCATTTTTGAATAATAAGGTTTCCGATTTTGGTTTCTCAGTAAATCCGTAAGCTAAATTAGGATAGGTGATAGGACTCATAAAAGGCGTCTCTATAGCATCATTAGCTTTCTTTTTGTCGTCTTTTTTATTGGTGTCTTCTTTGGCCACTTTATTTGCAAAAAAGGATAGTTCATTACCATTAGGTAAAATAGCCTTACCGTTTAAAGTATTGTTGTTTGCTGCGTTAGCTATAATTCTAACGTATGCTTTTTTTGTGCTATCAGCAGTTTTGAACGTCAGATTTACCCAGTCATCTGAGTAGTTCATTTTTGTGCCTAAAGTTTGGTCACCACTTTCAAGTTTAGCTGTTGGTTTACTTGTGCTTCCAGAAATGGTAAGTTTATAATCATTTCCAGCGAGTTTAAAATTGTAATCGCCATCAATGTCTTTTGTATTCATATTGGCTATAACATGTGGTGTGCCTTGTACCCAATTTTCAAAAAGTTTAGTTTTCTTTTCGAAAATGTCTCCATCAGTAATTAAGAAATTGGCATAGCTTCCCGTTTTTAAAGTGCCTAAAACATCTGATTTTCCTAATAATGACGCCGGAATAGTGGTTAAAGCTTCTAATGCTTTTTGTTTAGAAAGCCCATTTTCAATCGCTTTCATTAAATTAGAAGAAAAGCTTTTATTCGATTTTAAACCATGTGTGGTTAACGCGAATTTGATACCGTTTTCAGCCAATAATCTTGGGTTATGAGGTTCTTGATTCCAAGCACGCATATCGCTTAAAGACAATGTACTTGCTAAGAATGGATCATTAACATCGTAAGCCAATTGAAAATCTATGGGAAGAATAATGGTGGCGTTTGTGCGTTTAATTTCATCAATACGTTCGTATTCATCTCCACCACCAACAATGGTATATTGAATATTAAAAGCATCTCCAACTTTATCTGCTCGCATCAAATTAGCTCTACTGCCAGCTTCAAAAATTTGAAGTAAATTTTTGTTTTTGTTTAAAGCTTCTAGTGATAAGTCTTTGGTATCAATATGGCCTGCTTCATACCATTTAGCGTCATTATACATTTGACGCAATAAAGCCATGCTGCCCATAATTGAAGATGGGTACGATTGGCGAGATCTTACACTTTTACGAAATGATAAATGTTGTGTAGTTTCACCATCAACAACACGCATAGCATTATCCGCATTATTATTAAGTGCAATTAAAGCACCTGTGCCTCTAACAACGCCATCTGGCATATGTGTATTTACAACACCAAAGCCTAACTTGTGTAGCTCTGATGCCGATTTTGCATCATATTTAAAACTTGCCATAACGTCTTGCTCTGGCATAATATGGTCGTTCCAATAATAGCCACTTCGGCTTGCTCCATATTGTGGACCGCTGCCACCACGTTTGGGTTTTTCTACACCAAAAGTGGTATACATATCAATGAAAGACGGATAAATGGTTTTTCCTGAAAGATCAATCTTTGTTGTATTCTTCGGAATGTTTACTGATTTTCCAACACTCACCACTTTACCATCCTTAATGAGGAGCGTGGCATTGTCTATTATTTCGGTTGGTGATACGTGAATCGTAGCATTTGTAAATGCTGTGTAGTTAGAGTTGTTTGCAATGACTCCAGAATTGCTCGGAAAGTAATCTTGTGCAAATAACGAAAAACTGCACATAAAAATGAGCAGCCGTAAATGAACTTTAATCATATAGTTTTGGTTGGTTAGATTGAATTCTAAAGATAGGAATTATAGCTAAATAGGTATTCATTATTTGAATACTTTAACATTTTCTAAGTAGAATTCATGTTGTATTAATGAGCTAGATGGCCATTTAACGTTTAATAAAGTTTAAGCCTATTGCTGAAATTTAACTAAAATGTTTAATGTTTGGATTGTCCCCTTGAGGGGACTTTAGGGCTGTTGTTTTAAGGATTAATTCACAATTGTTTGTCCTCATAATAATTAACCAATAGAGCAACGACATAACTGTAGCTTTTCATACCAGCAGATTGATTGTTTGCTTTTAAGAAACTATCAAACGTTTTTTCGAAAATAGGTTCTATTGGATTTTCGTAAGACTTCCAGAAATCTTGGACCTCTTGGTAGTTCTTTAAAATACCTTTATTTATCGTAGGAAGGATAGCGATGTAAAGATCTGGTTCTCTATTGTATATTTCAGCTAAGCAATACCGGAGTGCAAATGTGTGACCTGAGTATTTAAAATAGATATCGTCATTATGAATGGCAGCGAGACTTCCTATAAAATTCGCTTCATTTTCGGCGGCATAACCGAGTTGATGTGCCGCTTCATGACAAGCTGTGGTTGGAAACTTGTAGGAGGATATTAAACCGTTCACTTGAGCTTCATTTGTAAACGGATTTAGATACCCTGAAAATCCCATATAAGTTAGAGGTAAGCTATAGATTGATTTTTTGATGCTTTTGGGATGATAATCCAGATGCGGGTAGACTTCTGAAAGTGCACTGTAACCCTCTTTTACCTTACTTAAAATTTCAGATTTAGTATAAGGTAACTCAACTTTTAAAGTATCGTTTTTTGCTAATTGAAGGTGTAGGTTATTCGATTTTTGAATTAATTTTTCTGTAAACGAAATCAGTTGTTCTGTGGTATAATCTGCCTCAAGATTTAAGGATTTGTACAGTGGTTGTCTGTAATAATTGAATGCCCAAAGGATATGAAATGCAAAATAAGCGATTGATAAGGTTGCGCCAATATCGAGGAACCAATTTAAGGTGTCTTTAATGATGCGTTTCCGATTTATAATTAACCATCGTATTATATAAATTCCTACAAGTGTGTATAATATATCTCCAACTGAAAAAGGGATCCAGCCAAAAACATAGCGGCTGAGTTTAGATAAGAACACGTACAGTCCATTGCTGTAAAATTGCTCAACAAATTCGGGATAATGCTTCAGTATAGCAATTAAAGCAATTTGAATTCCTAAGAATATAACTAAACCTAATTTTTTGTTTTTGAGCATAGACCAAAAATAGGAAAAAGATAGGATTGATTTATGGTTTTTCTTCTATAGAAATAGAACTGTAATGAGATTCTGAAACAAGTTTAAAATGACCACATAGAGTTATCCTTATTTTGTAAATTTGCTTTTTTAAAATTATATAAATATGAGTTCAGAAATAAGAGCCTTAGAGCCAAAAGAATTATGGAATAAATTTGCAGATTTAAATGCTGTACCACGTCCTTCAAAAAAGGAAGAGCGTGTGATTCAATTCATGAAGGATTTTGGACAAAACTTAGGTTTAGAAACGATAGAAGATGAGGTTGGTAATGTAATTATCCGTAAGCCAGCATCAAAAGGTATGGAAGACCGAAAGCCTATTGTGATGCAATCGCATTTAGATATGGTACATCAAAAAAATAACGATACGGTGTTTAATTTTGATGAGCAAGGTATTGAAATGTATGTTGAAGGCGACTGGGTAAAAGCAAAAGGTACAACTCTTGGTGCCGATAATGGTCTTGGTGTAGCAACAATTATGGCTATTTTAGAAAGTGATACAATTGCACATCCAGCACTTGAAGCGTTGTTTACTATTGATGAGGAGACAGGAATGACAGGTGCTAAAGGATTAAAAGGAGGTTTACTTAAAGGTGAGATTCTTTTAAATCTAGATACCGAAGAGGATGATGAAATTGGTGTGGGTTGTGCTGGTGGAGTAGATGTTACTGCAACACGCGAGTATAAAGAAGAAGAAACTCCAGAATTTAAAATTGGGTATACAATTACTGTAAAGGGCTTACAAGGAGGGCACTCAGGAATGCAAATTCACGAAGGCTTAGGTAATGCTAATAAACTAATGAACCGTTTGTTATTTGATGGTTTTGAAGATTATGGACTTCGTATCTCTGAAATTGATGGAGGAAGTTTACGTAATGCTATTCCTAGAGAAAGTAATGCAACTGTTGCAATTGATGCAGTACACGAAGCTGCGTTTGAAGCAGAAATGAAAGCTAAAGCTGATGAGCTTAAGTTTGAATTTAAAACTATGGAACCTGATTTAGAAGTTGTTGTTTCTAAAACTGAGACTCCAGAGAAAATAATGGATTTAGGTGTGCAAGAAGGCTTAACAAGAGCATTATATGCTGCATGGAATGGTGTATATCGTATGAGTCCAGATATTGAAGGCTTAGTAGAAACGTCTAATAATATCGCTAGAGTTATTGTAAAAGAGGGGCATATAAAAATTGGTTGTTTAACTCGTAGTTCTGTAGAAAGTACAAAACAAGACTTAGCAAATACCTTGCGTGCTGTTTTTGAACTTACAGGTTGTGAGGTTGAGTTCTCTGGTGATTATCCAGGTTGGGCACCAAATATGGATTCTGATATTTTAAAACTAATGGTGCCAATTTATGAGCGTTTAAATAATGGAGAAAAGCCACATGTTGCTGCTTGCCATGCAGGCTTAGAATGTGGGATTTTAGGAACAAACTATCCAAACATGGATATGATTAGTTTTGGACCAAATATTAAAGGTGCCCATTCTCCAGATGAGCGTGCACAAATTTCTTCTGCTCAGAAGTATTGGAAATTTGTATTAGAGATTTTAGAAAATATTCCTAAAGCTTAATTATAAGGGATCATAAATTTCACTTTATTGTTTTTTTAGTAAAGACAATATTGAAATTAGAGCAAAAAAAGACCTGTTAAGTTTAGAACTTAACAGGTCTTTTTATATTATTCAGTTATAGTAACTATTTTTTAATTCCAGCTAATTCAATGTCAAAAACAAGGTTAGCATTTCCAGGTATTACAGGAGGATTTCCTCTTTCTCCATAACCTAAATAGTAAGGAATATAAACTCTTGCTTTGTCACCTATTTTCATATGTAACATAGCTTCTCTAAAACCTGCTATTAAGGTCGCTGTTTCGTTGTAAGGCATGTCAAAAGAAGTATAACGACCAGCTTTATCAATTCGTTCGTCATATTTTCCATTTTTTTCAGCGACATCTTTCCAAGTGGTCCAGAACAACTCTCCGTTTTCTAAATAACCAGCACATTCGATATTGACACGATCTGTAGATTTTGGTGTAACACCATTACTCTCGTGAGTAAATATCATAGCCATTCCTGTTGGAGACTCAATTTTACGTCCTTTAAGTTCTTCGTTCTTTTTTAAGAACTCGGTTTTTGCTAAATCAGCTTTTGCTTTTGCTTCTAGTCTTTCTTTTTCAGCTTTTGCTTCTTTTTCAGCTTTAGCGATAGCTGCTCTTTCTTTAATTTTTGGTAATTCTTCTGTAAATACTTTAGGAGCATCGAATTTTTTTGCGGTTGAACCAATTCTTATGATATTTACTTTTGTAATAACCACATCTTCAAGTGGTTTGCTAGATCGAGGTTCTACTTTTACATTAGATATAGTATCTAATACTGTTAATCCTTTTACTAATTCACCAAAAACAGAATGGCAATATACTCTTGGGTTTGCACAATCTTTTAAGTTTCCTTCAGCATCGTAACCATCTAGCCATGGAGTTGCTTTTTCAGTGATATAGAATTGACTTCCATTAGAGTTAATACCAGAATTGGCCATAGATAATATTCCTGGTTTATCATGTTGCAATTCCTGTACAAGTTCATCTTCAAATTTATAACCAGGATCACCAGTTCCTGAAGCTGTTGGGTCACCTCCTTGAATCATGAAATTATTCATTACTCGGTGAAATGTTAATCCATCATAAAAAGGCTTTCCTTTAAATTCTTCTTTAACTAAGGGATGGTTTCCTTCTGCCAAAGCTACAAAGTTAGCGACTGTAACAGGTGCTTTTTCAAAAAATAGTTTTGCAACCATCGTATCTTTTGATGTTACAAATTCGGCATAAATTCCATCTCCTAAATCAGAATAACGTTCTTGGCAGGATATATTTACCAATACTAATAGTACAACGAATGCGGTAAGTGCTTTTTTAATCATTTTTTTCAATTATAGTGTTTAAAGTTACTTCACAAATTAAAGGAATGTTAGTTCCTATTTTATATTCATCTCCATAATAGCCAAATGCTTTTTGAGATGGAAAAATAAAAGTTGCTGTTTCAGATGGCTTCAAAAGTTTTAAGCCTTCACGTAAACCGGTGAACAATTCTTCTTTGTCCATAACATAGGTTTTGGTGGTCTTAGCATAAATTTCATCTCCTTCGATATTAGAGACATCGTATGTAAAATTTATAACACTACCAAATTGGGGTTGTATAGTGTCACTCTCAATTTTTGTATTGTAATAATACCAAAATCCACTTTCTGAAGCGATATAATTTTTATTAGGATTACTTTTTATAATGTCTTGAATTTGCTGGCGTTCGTGCTCGTTTAGCTTTTTATTACGCTCGGCAGAGGCTTTTAAGAAAGAACCCGATTGTACAGATTCTGGCATTCGTGCTTCTGGCGATTTACAGCTAAAACACAGCGTAGATAAGATGAATATTAAGAGTAGGTTTTTCATATTAATTAATTTATTGTCCGTTATGGGCTTAGGACAAATCTTGTTTATATTGTGGTAATATACTAATAAATTTATTTATGGTGGTTTGCATATCGTCTTCACTGCGTCCTCCTGCTGCATTTGTATGACCGCCTCCATTAAAATATGCTCTCGAAAATTCATTTACTGAAAAATCACCTTTACTACGTAAGGATATCTTTATGATATTGTCTTGTTTGTTTTCAATAAAAATGGCCGCAAATATAATTCCTTTTAAGGATAATGCATAATTCACAAAGCCTTCAGTATCTCCCTTTTTAAAGTTAAATTCGTCTAACTCGGCCTGAGATAAGGTGATGTAAGCTGTTCGTAATTCTGGAATGACTTTTAGGTTTTGCATTGCTCTTCCTAATAATTGTAAACGACTATAGCTATTAGTGTCGTATATATTATTATGTATTTGAGAATTATCGGCACCTTTATCTATTAAATGTCCAATAACAGCATGTGTTTTACTTGTGGTTGCAGGAAAGCGGAAAGAGCCTGTGTCTGTCATGATCCCAACATACAAACATGTTGCAATAGTAGCGTTTATTTTGTCAGTATCACTAAGCATTTCAATGAAATTATAGACCATTTCACAAGTTGAAGACATGTTTACATCAGAATACATAAATGTAGCATAATCATCTGGTTGCTGGTGGTGATCTATCATTATTTTAATTGCTGAGGATTTTTCTAAAACGTCAGCCATTTGATGACCAGCTCTATGAAAAGCATTAAAATCTAAGGTAAAAATGATGTCAGCCTTATCAATAAGAAGGTTGCTTTCTGCTTGTTGTGATTCAAATTTTAAAACGGTATCATCTCCAGGTAACCACTTTAAAAAATCGGGATAATCGTTAGGTGCAATAACTGTGGCATCATGATTATGAAGTTTTAAATAATGATACAATGCCAAAGTAGAACCCATAGCATCACCATCTGGATTTCTATGAGGAACAATAACGATGTTTTTAGGTGTGCTTAAAAGCGCTTTTATTTTGGTAATCTGTGTGTTATTCATAAGTTGCGAAGATACATTTTTTAGATATTTTGATGTGTACTTTTAATATGAAATTAATAACTTGATTATGTTTTTTAATGGCTCTAGATACGAAATTTTAGAAAGTATAGTTTTATTAAAATAGAGGGTAGAGGCTCTTCATTTTTGATGATTTGTTATAACGAGTGGGTTTTTTGAATGATTTTTAATTTTGAAAATGCTTTTTAGTATTAGACGTTGTATTGGTATGTCTTTATAATATGTACGCCTTGAAAGTTACTTGTATTGGGGCTGATTTTTAGAAAAAAAGCAAACGGACATTTAGTTATATGGTAACATATATTTAATAATAACAGCACTTGATTAATTAAAGAAATACATTACTTTTGCACTTCATTAAAAAAAAATACATGGCAACTAACAGAACATTTACAATGTTAAAGCCTGATGCTGTTGAAAAAGGACACATTGGCGCAATATTAGAGAAAATTTCAGCTTCAGGATTTAGAATCGTAGCAATGAAATTAACACAAATGACTACAGCAGATGCTGAAGAATTTTACGCAATACACAACGAACGTCCATTTTTTGGAGAGTTAGTAGAATATATGACTCGTGGACCAATCGTTGCTGCTGTTTTAGAAAAAGATAACGCAGTTGAAGATTTTAGAACTTTAATTGGTGCTACTAATCCTGCTGATGCAGCTGAAGGAACTATCCGTAAATTATATGCAGCTTCTATTGGAGAAAATGCTGTTCACGGAAGTGATAGTGATGAGAATGCAGCTATTGAAAGTGCTTTTCATTTTGCAGGAAGAGATATGTTTTAAATTAAAACATGATTATAATATTGAAAAAGACCGTCTTTTAAAGATGGTCTTTTTTTGTTTAATTTAACCTGTATAGAATAGTCGCGTTTATAGAGTATTATTGATGGTGGTAGGTGTGTTGTTATTTGTCATCCAATGTTTTTATTAGTCCAAAGCATAATTGGTCAATATTTCCCATCTCTTTGTTATATGCTGAAACATTAGATAAAATGATTATTCCATTTCTATTTTCTATATCTAAAGCCATTGAAGAGCTATACCCACCAGTTCCGCCATTATGCCAAATGAGTTCACGACCATTTTTCCTTTTTAGGATATGCCAGCCTAGTCCAATGCTCATATTTTTATTGACTTTAAATGTTGGCTTTTGTGTAAGAGTTAATTCGTTATTGTTATCATTAAATTGAGCTAAAGCAAATTTAGATAAATCTTCTACGGTTGAAAAAATGGCTCCACCACCAGCTAAAGCATCAAAATCCCAATTTGCGGTTGTTTTTCCGTTAGGCTTTAAGCCTTTAACCAAGTTAGATGTTATGTTTTCCTTTTTACTTGTAGAGTTTGTCATTTTATATTTTTCAAATAGTTTCTCTTGCAGTAAGTTTTCATAAGAAGTATTAGAAATTATTGCTAACTCAAACCCTAAAATTCCTGCGCCAAGATTAGAATATTCGTACTTAATTCCTGGATCTTGATTTAATTTAATTTTGCTGGTTAAATAATCCGTTAGTTTCTCTTTATCGTAATCTTTATAAGGATTGTCTTGGTCTACTAATAAAAGGTGTAGGTTGGAAGGTAATCTTGGAAGTCCAGACGTATGATTAGCAAGTGCCTTAAAGGTTATTGTTTTATCGGTATTAATTTTAAAGTCTAAGTAATCTTGAATATTATCTTCTAACTTTAATTTTTGGTCTGTAACAAAATTTGAAAGTAGAGTTGCCGTAAACACTTTAGTTATAGAGCCTATTTCAAAAACATCCTTGTAGTTTTCAATTAATTGAATTGTGTCATTTCTATTTTCGACTCCAATAAAATCAATTTTGCCATTTTTTATCAGCGCAATAGAAAGTTGTGTGTTCTTTGGAAATGATTTAGTGTTTTTATAAATGAGTTCAGATTGCTCTTTAGTAATTTCGTCAGTAGACATTTCCATTCCATTTTTAGCTATTGTTGATTGTCCATTTGAGCAACTCGATAATACCAGTCCGATTAATGCGGTTAAATATGATTTCATTTTACTGTTTTTTGTACCTATTGTAAAGATAGAATTTATATGGTTTGTTTTACCTGTTTGCTAGGTTTGGTTGTAGCGTGTTTAGTAAACTTAATTATAAGGTGTTGTAGCTGTTTTTTTATTTTCAACTTGATCTTTTAATTCTCGATTAAATGTAGGGAAGAATTTGACCGTTAAATTTGCGACTTTTTTGGCAGACATGTCTTTGTTTCCTAATCCATTAAAATCATCAGATTGTATAAAACGTGTTTGGTTATTAGATATTTTCTCTACTCTGAATCTATGATTGTCAGTCAATCCTTTAAAACTACCTTCCATCGAATCAGACCAACCAAATTCCACCATTTCTTCATAAATAAAAACATGTGGAGTGTCAAATGTTTTTCCATCTACTAAATAGGAAATAATGACTTTTCCTTTGTGATGAATGTTCCCATTAATACCTACAAGGGTGCTGCTCCATTTTGAAATATTATTCCAATCGGTTAAAACTTTCCATACGGTTTCAACTGGCGCATTAATTACAATATCTGTATATGTTTGCCAGTGATTATGAGTCAGTTTTCTAACTTCTATATTCTCTACTATTTTTTTAATAATTTTTTAATTATTGTTTTAAACTTCAAACCTTCTGATAGTTGATGAACCACTAAATCTGCTAGACATAAATTGTCCATCATCAGAAATGGCTAGAATTGTAGGCTCATTTCCAATGAAAACTGTATTTACTAAGGTGTAATTATTGGGGTTATATACCTATGCTATTTTAATATTTGCTAAGGTATTTAAGCTCCTAATTTAGTAAATACAAACCAAATAGACACGAGCGTAGCGAACTGTGCGTAGCAAAAACCTGCAAGGATTTGTAAGTAGGCGATTACTAGTAATGAATTATACACGGTGTTCTAAGCAGTTTTTTTTCAATTCGTAATAATAATTATTTCTATTTGCATTGTCTGGAAGTCCAGCAACTTGTCCATCTCCCAATTCCATTATTATCCAACCTCCATTTTTCTTTTTTGCAACGTCCATTGTAAAGAAATTACTTTCTATTCTCGAAGCAATTTTTTGGAAAAAATCAATATTTGGTTTTTCAGAATCATAATTGCCCTCGTCCCAATAATTGAAAATTTGAACCACTTTTTTATTTAAGAAAACAATTCTAAACTCTTTAGTTAATGGCATTTTGCTTTTTGAGTGTTCAGTTAGAAATTCTAATTCTATATACTCTCTGAATACAATTCCCTCGTTCAAATATTCTCCTCGTAATTCAATAAATCGGTTGACTATTTCTTGAACTATGTTTTTTTTAGATGCGTTTGGTATAAAACAAGCGTCATTCCAATTATGTTTTTCCGATTTTACATAATCTTTTACAATTATTGGCTTATTTCTAAATTCATTTGATAATTCTAAAATACTGTTTTCGGAAATGTCTTTAGTCCAATTCGATTTTGGCGTTTCGTCAATTATTTTGTCATAAGATTCTGGTAAGTAATGACAATGTTTGTATTCCTTTGGATTGTTAATCAACTGAATATTCTTTTTTAAAAGTCCATTGTAAAACTGTTCGTAAATTTTTGGTGTCATCATCCAACCGCGATAAATACCTAATTCTATTTTTTCACAAGTTTTAATGTATTTCAGAGCATTTTTTATATTTCCGTCTTCTATTTCTTCAAAGCTGAATACTTCAGTTTCAAATCCGTTTTCTTTCGCAGAATTAAATTCAGATTCATAGTCAGGTTCGACTATTTTATTATCAATTACGCTGTCGTTAAATATGATTTTCATTGGCTTGGCAAATTGCGTAGAACGGTTTTGTGCTTTCGTTATTTCATAGTTTCACTTATTGAGAGATCAGTAATTTCAGTTAATAAAATCTTTGCTTCTCTATATTTTTTTTCTAATGAACGCGCATTGAAGATATTGTTTTCTATTTCATTTTCAAACTGAACTTCTTGTAATAAATCTAAATTATTAATATCAAATTTAGAATTTCGAGTAGTGTCTTTATAAAAGTCAACGTTCACTATTGAGCCTTTTGTCTTAATAATATTTAATGGACCTTCATTTGATATTTCTAGTGCATGTTGCCATTCTAGTATGTCTTCATAAAGCCTTTCCCACTTATATAACAACCCCTTTAGTTTTACGTCTTTAATGTCAGATAATTTTCCTGAATTTTTAATTTCATTTAAAGTAAATGTACTTGGGTTCCAGGTTGGTATCTCAATAGCTTCAAATAAAAGACTATCAATATTAAATTCGGGAAAATCAATTTTTTCCTTTCCAAAATAAGTTAGTAATTCGTTACCTGCTGAAATTTTTCTTTTGATGCGAATTAAATCTGTTTCTAACTCTTTTAAATTGGTTGCAAACTCATTGTGTAGATTTTCTGTAAGAATTTTTAAAGATTTCTTTTCGTTTCTATTTTCATTCCAATTATTTATTTGAAGCGCAATTAAAATCCCAATTACTACAAGTATTATTTCTCCGATTGCATATTTAAAATACTTTCCAGTTTTGTTTTCCCTGAGTAAGTTTTGGCGAATTTTTCTGAAGAATTTTATCATTGGTTATTGGTTAGTCGTAATGAAGCTCAACGTGTTGTGTATGGTTTTCTTCATCTGTTCGCTGCGCTTGAGTGTGGCGTGGTTAAGCAACTAATTTAGCAAATAAAAACCGAATAGAATATTTTGCGAGGGTTTTTGTAAGTAGGCTAGAACTGTCAATAAATTATATATGGTGTTAGCAGTTGTTTTTTATTCAAACCTTTAAATTTATATCAAGGTTCTTTTTCATTTCTTTAAATTCACTTTTGCTTAATGGTCCATTAATTTTCAATTCTTTTTTCTCGATGATATAATAATTTTCCTTATTCGCTTTCATTTTTTGAATCGATGAAGTATTTTCTATAAGTTCGCTTGTGAATTTTTTAGAATAAATACTATTATTTTCCGATTCGTCTAATTTCGCTAAATAGTTCTCATTTAGGTCAAGATATTTTTTGTCATACGTGAAGTATGTTTTAGGCAAAAACATCATATTTTCAATTAAGCGAGAAGTCTGTTCGATGTCGAAGTTCTGTTTTACAACAATGAAATCAGAATTATATTCATAGTTATCAATATCAGATAGGAGAACAGGAATTTTTTCATTATTCTCAAGTCGATAAATTCCATTTCCGCTAAAAGTTGTTACATCGAAAACTATTTCTTGAAATGGAATGTAATAGAAATTGTTTCCAAGATTAATTTCTTCTTCATTGTTACAAGAGAATAAAAAAAGAGAAACTAATAAACACAAAAAAAATACTTTTAGTTTTCATTCGTTTTTCACGTTTTTTGTAGATAGCTTTTCAAATTTCATATTTTCAGGAATTGAGTAAGTAATTGCTGCTAACGGTCTCGTGTATGAGTAGTAGCGAATTTATACTCAATAACTTTTCAGTTTTGCACGAACCTTTATTTTATGTTTATACTTTCGTTTTATTACTTACACATATT
>Ga0193952_1000681_pt1 | contig 13734 bp, 14 predicted proteins | sample BB_3_MG_FD_140368 | JGI IMG/M metagenome (GOLD analysis project Ga0193952, IMG submission 140368) | Microbial mat bacterial communities from the Broadkill River, Lewes, Delaware, United States - BB_3_MG | ecosystem: Environmental > Aquatic > Freshwater > River > Microbial mats | place: USA... | reverse complement strand
TTTTCAGTTCTTGTTCAAGAAGAATACCAGCTTCTTTATCACCATTAGGAATTAGGTGCTCATCCATGTGCACTATGGTCACTTTTGCTCCTAAGCGAGAGAATGCTTGAGCCATTTCTGTTCCTATTGCCCCACCTCCAATGATAGTCATTGATTTTGGTGAATACGTAAGTTCAAAGATATTCTCGTTTGTTAGGAATTTAACATCTTTAATTCCTTCTATAGGTGGAATAAATGGTGTTGTTCCTGTTGCTATATATATTCGTTTAGCCTTGTATAGCTTATCGTTTACTTTTACTGTATGAGAATCAACAAATTCAGCAAATCCTTTAATTAATTCAGCCTTTTCAAATGACTTCATTAATTTCTTATTATTGATAGCTTTTACATTCTGTCTAACAAGTTCAAGAGGATTGTTTTCATTTAATTCCAGTGATGAAGAGAAACCATATTTATCAAGATTTCTTGCTGAATGTAGAGCCTCAGCAGCTTTTAAGATTCCTTTTGAAGGTATACATCCAATATTTAAACATTCGCCACCAACTTTATTAGCTTCGATAGTTAATATATCTAGTCCCATTGCTGATCCCATAGCTGTTACAGCCATACCTGCAGGTCCCATTCCAATTACAATTGCGTCGTATTTTTTCATAATTATCCTTTATATGTGAATGCATGATATGGGCAAAAAGAGATACATTTACCACAATTAATACATTTATCTTTATCAATTTTAGGTGCTGTAGTTGCAGATTCTTGTGAAATAGCATTTACCGGACACATATTTATGACTGGACAAAAATGATTTTTGACACATAAATCTTTGTTGATACTAATATCTTTCATTCTTTGAATTCTAATTATTATATTAATTTGATTACAAAGAAATAGATTATGTAGGCTATAATCAGTGACAAAGGTTACACAAGTGCAGAAAAGTCAATTTTATTTCTAGAAAGTTTTATGAGATGTCTCTTTTCCATTTGTTTTAAGAGCCTAGAGATAACTTCTCTTGAAGAATGTAAGTCGTTGGCAATATCTTGATGAGAGCCAGTATAAAGAGTTTTATTTGTAGTTTTGAAGATGTTCTTAAAGTATTGTTCTAGTCGTTCGTCCATTTTCATGAATGCTATAGAATCAATAGTTAGTAATAACTCATTGAATTTATTTCTAAAAGAGTCCATAATGAATCTTTTCCATGTTGGATATTTATACATCCACTCATCAATAAATTTAATTGGAATTTTAACAATAATTGAGTCTTGAACAGCAATGCCTTGGATATTGCTTTTTATATCTGTAATACAGCAAGTAAGAGCCATAGTACAAACCTCACCTTTATTGACATAATATAGAAGTAATTCATCTCCATCGTTATCTAAACGTGAAATTTTAATAGAGCCTTCAAGAACTAGTGGAAAGGTCTTTATATGCTGTCCTTCATTAATAAGAACATTATTGCTATCTAAAGTATGAATAACGCCTTCTTGACAAATAGCTTGAATAAGTGCCTCTTCAAAAAATGGAAATAAACCTCGTATTATATCTTTTTCAATCATGTATGTAAAGATAAAAAAAGAGGTTGTAATTATTACAACCTCTTTAGAAATTTATTTTACTTCAATGATTTTTTCATCACTGTGCCATAATCCATGTTTTGTGCAGTATGCAGCAGCAGTTAGTTTCATATTCTTTGTAGGAATAATATAAAAGTCTACTTCAGCTTGATTAGGAGTATTTCCTAATGCTCCAGCATTAAAAGATGCTTGAGCTAACATTTTTTCACCATCCCATAATTGTATCCATGATATGTAGTGATCGAAGTCATCAGGATGAGGATATTCTTCTCCAACTTTAACTTTTACTATGAATTTTTCACCAGCTTTTGTTGATTCTTCACAATGAAGAAATGCTGAGTGTCTATCAATATAATCCTTTTTCCCTTCGTTCTCTATTTGTGTAATGTCTTGATACGTGTTAATTTTCATAATTGTGTTTTTTATTTGTTTTTATTAGATAAATATTCTGATACCCCTTCTTGAGTTGGTTGCATTGCTTTTTTGTCTTTATTCCAATTTGCAGGACAAACTTCTCCATATAGTTCAAAGTGATGAAGTGCATCAACCATACGTATTGCCTCTTCAACATTTCGTCCTAAAGGTAAATCATTTACTACAGAGTGACGAATTATTCCATTTTTATCTATAAGGAAAAGACCTCTATATGCTACAGGTTCTCCTGTAAAATTATAAGTGCCATTTTCTTCCATAACATATTCCCCTGCCAAAACACCATAATTTAGAGATATTGTTTTTGAAAGATCTGATACTATTGGATATGTAACTCCTTTAATTCCTCCTTTATTTTTTTCTGTTTGTAGCCATGCTAAATGTGAGAATTCAGAATCAACAGAACATCCAACTAAGGCTACGTTACGTTTTTCTAATTCATTAGCAATGTCTTGAAATGCAATTAGTTCAGTAGGGCATACAAAAGTAAAATCAAGAGGATAAAAGAAGAATAAAACATCTTTTTTTCCTAGATATTGTTCAAGAGAGAAATCTTCAACTATTTGGTTCCCATTGATTACAGCTTTGCTATAAAAAGATGGTGCTTGTTTTCCTATAAGTGTACTCATATCTATAATTTAATAATTTGTAATCATTCCTTATTTGTAATCATTACAAAAGTATAACATTTTTTATTTATTGCAAATTGAAAATGTATTTATTTGAAAAAAACATTCTCTTTTATATTGTTGCTGTTATTATACGATGCTGAAAGATAGAAGGTTGTGTTTATGATAATTTGCATCTTAACAATAAAGAGTGTATTTTTGTACTCATTACAAAAATGATGAGTTATGGTAGAAGTTGAAAATATTGGACAATATTTAGTCTCTAAGACAATTAGACCATCCTTGCAGAGGATTAAGATTCTTGAGTATCTTCTTAAGAGAAGGAATCATCCAACTGTAGATATGATTTACAATGATTTAATTGGAGATATGCCTACATTGTCGAAGACGACAATATACAATACGCTTAAGTTGTTTGTTGATAAGGAGGTAGCTATTGTTATCAATATCGAAGATAACGAGACTCGTTATGATGCAGATACTTCTATTCATGGACATTTTAAGTGTGTTCAGTGCGACGGGGTATTTGATTTTTCAGTCAGATCAGAATCTCTTAGTTTTGCAGGGATAGAGGGGTTCTCTATTAGTGAGCATCATATATATTTAAAAGGAATGTGCCGAGTGTGTAAGTCAAAGGATATTGTATGAAGTATATTGGTATAACAACAACTGTACCCGTAGAAATTCTTCTTGCTGCTGGTTACACTCCATTAGACCTTAACAATGTATTTGTTACTGCAGATGATCATGAACGATATATAAAGATAGCAGAGGAAGATGGTTTTCCTCAAAACTATTGTTCATGGATAAAAGGGATATATGGTGTTTGTATAGAGAAAGGTATAAAGGAAATTCTTGCCGTTGTAGGAGGCGATTGTTCTAATTCTGTTGTACTTGCTGAGGTATTAGAATTAAAAGGAATAGTTGTGCACCCTTTTGCCTTTCCTGTAGTAAGAAATAGTGAAGGAATTAAGAAGCATCTTGATGAGTTAATGGAGCATTTTGATGTTACTTTAGCAGAGGTTGAGAGAGTTAGAGAGGAATTATCTTCTTTGAGAAATAAGATTATTCATCTTGATGAGATAACGTATAAGGAAGGGGTTGTTTCAGGATGGAATAATCACCTGTATCAAGTATCAATGAGTGATTTTAATCTTGATTACAAAAAGTATGAGAAGGATGTTGATCTTTTTATTTCAGGTATAGATCATAGCGAAATTAATAATAGTACTGTTAGGGTAGGATATATAGGTGTACCACCAATTACTGGAGATATATATGATTTTATTGAAAGTAATGATGCAAGACTTGTATATAATGAAGTTCAGAGGGAGTTTGCTATGCCTAGGCATGAGAAAGCAAGTAGTATTTATGAGCAGTATTTAGATTTTACATATCCATATGATACTTTTTTTAGAGCGCAAGAGATAGTAAAACAAATTGAAGAAAGAAAGATAGATGCAATTATTCATTATACGCAGGCTTTTTGCTATAGAAGTGCTCAGCATATTATTTTAAAAAGTAAACTAGATATTCCTGTATTGCATATAGAAGGTGATAAGAGTAGAAATATAGATGCAAGAACGAAGTTAAGGATAGAAGCTTTTATCGATATGGTTAAGGATAAAAAGTTGTTTAAAGATAATTTGAGATGAAGATATTAGGGGCAGATATGGGTAGTAGAGCGGTTAAATTGCTTATAATGGAGAACAATAAAGTTCTTTTTAGAAAGCAGCTGTCTACCATGCAATTTTATAGAGATTATTGTAGTTTTGACGGTAGTCTGCATTTTGATTTGACGAGACTTACTGATATAGAGCCTGATATTTGTGTGTCTACTGGTTACGGTAGAAATAATACAAATATTGCCGATTTTAAAGCTATAAACGAATTGAAGGCACATGCAATGGGAGCGTGCTATCAAACAGGTGACACAGATTTTGTATTACTTGATATTGGGGGCCAAGATGTTAAGATAATGAAGATTGAGAATTCTATTCTAACGAATCTTGATTTAAATGATAAATGTGCAGCTTCATGTGGTCGATATTTAGAGAATATGGCCAATGTTCTTGAAGTGAGTTTAGATGAGTTAGCTAAACATCAAGATAATCCAGTTAATCTTAATTCTACTTGTGCTGTATTCTCAGAGTCGGAATTAATAGGACAGATAGCTGAGGGAGTATCTCTTGAAAGATTATGTTCTGGAGTGAATTTTTCTTTGTATAAGAGATTGAAAACTATATTGTCAGGTTATTCAGCTAAGAAATTATATGTTGGTGGTGGAGTTGCTTCAAACACAGCTGTACTTCATTATTTAAAGAATGACTATTCAGAAGTGATACCCTTAAAAGATAACCAATTTAATGGAGCTTTAGGTTGTTGTGTATATGGTCAAATGATATCAATAGATAAATAGTGAAATCAGATATATACATATTCAATTCAACCTGTGAGATGTCAATAGGGAATGGTGTTTTTTCTTATATGCCACCCAAACGTTTTAGGAAAATGGAGGCTGAATTAGCTACACTTTCTGCTTTTTTTGCTAGAGAAAATGATATTGTAATAGTTCCTCAATCAATCCCTGATAGTTGGATAAATAAAATGAAGAGCTTAGGTTTTTCAATGCCTGTTTTTCTAACAAAGAACGAAATTCCAACCAATAATATTGGTTATTTACGCCCATGGGGCTGGAGTCCTGCTACTCATTTTTATTTTAAAAATATTAAACAATTTACTTCTTCAAATTTTAAACATACTGTAAATTCAGAATGGAAAGAGTCATTTAGAGACTTGTACAGTAGAAAGACCTCAGCTAATATATTAAAGAAAATTATAGAGAATGCGAATAATCCAATTTTTCCATCTAATGAAGAATTGCCTAAGATATGTCAAAGTATAGATGAGGTTAAAGCGTTTGTAGATTGTGCTCAAAGGGTTCTTTTAAAAGCGCCGTGGAGTTCATCAGGAAGAGGTTTATATCTTTTAAATCCTAATGAGTTTAATGATATAAATGCACAGTGGGTTTCTGGTGTTTTGAAGAGTCAAAAATATGTAATGGCTGAGTATTATAAGGAAAAAGTATGTGATTTGTCCTTTCAATTTGAAGTTTTAGAAGATTTTTCAATTGTTTTTTTGGGAATAACTTTTTTTATGACAGATGAAAAAGGGAATTATAAAGCTAGCTATTTGGATACTGAGAGTGTTCTTGAAAATAATAAGGAATTGAGAGTTTTTCTAGATAGTGGTATACTTAAAATTGTTAGGGATAAATTATATACTGTAATACAAGACTCAGATATTTCTTCTGAATATTTTGGTTCTTTTGGTGTTGATTGTATGATTTATAAGGAAGATGGAAAGTTTAGATTTCAGCCATGTATAGAAATAAATCTACGTTACAACATGGGTTTGTTGGCATTAAAGATTAGAGATAAAATTCACCCAGATTCGAGAGGTATTGTTGTTACTGAATATGTTAAACACCCAGAGGCTTTTATTGCTGAAATGGAATTAAAAAATCCATGTTTGTTTAAAGAAGAATTACTTTATAAAGGCTTTGTTTTACTAACTATTCCGAGTGAAAGTAATTCATTTTTGACTTATATATTAGTATAATTAATAGTCGGTTAACTATTAAATTTGAGTATACTAAAATAAAACCTAAATTTATTTTGTACGTTTGTATTTAAAGTATGCGACGATATATCTAAGAATATAGACATGATAGTAAGTGATAGAGATACTATTTCAGAAATTCAAAAGTTAGCAAAAATAGGATATTGGACTTATGATTTTGTAAGTAAGAAGTTTCAGTATTCTAAAGAATTAATGGATTTATGCATTAGTGAAACATATATAGATGGCTTAGAATTAGAAGATTTCTTTAATCTTGTTGATGAAGATGATATTGAAAAGGTAAAAAGAATAATTAGGGAGAATAAAGGATTAAAGACTCTTAATTATGAATTTGAATTTAAGATAAAATCGTCTACATGTCAGGATAAGTATGCAAAAGTTGTTGTATCTAAAAGACTAGATGAGACAAGAAAGAGGATCGTTATCATACAAGGTATTCTACAGGATATAACAGAATTGAAAAAATCCCAGATTGAGTTAAAGAAAAATAAAGAAAGGTTAGATTTCGCAATCGATACAGTTGGTATGGGAATCTGGGAATGGGATATAAAAAATGATATTTCCATTGTAAGTCCTAATATATATAAGATTGCAGATTTGCCTAGTGACTATAATATTTCTCAAAAATCCTGGAGTTCTAGAATTCATGAAAATGACAGAGATAGAGTTCGAAGATCTGTTTTTTCATGTGTTTCTGGCGATTCAACTACTTATGATTGTGACTATAGATTCGTTAAACCAAATGGTGATATAATTTGGGTTAATTCAGTTGGTGCTGCGGTAAATAGAGCTACTGATAATACAGCTGTTAGAATGATTGGAATATTATTTGATATCACTGAAAGAAAATTAGCAGTAGAGAATTTGAAAATAAGTGAAGGAAGATTGATGGATGCTCAACGCCTAACAAAGCTTGGAAACTGGGAAGTTGATTTGAATTCAAATACTGTTTATTGGTCAGAAGAGATATATAGAATTCATGGTTATAAGCCAGGAGAAGTTCAACCAACTTCTGAACTATTTTTGTCACATATTCACCCTGATGATCTTCAATATGTAAAATCTGAGATAAGTACCCTTAGTGAGACTGGGAGCTATATTATAGTAACAAGAATAAATACCCATGATGGTAAACTTAAATATATTGAAGAATTAGCTTACTCTGTTAAAGATAAAGAAGGAAATATTATAAAAATAGTAGGTACAACTCAGGATATTACTGAAAGTAAGCTTGCCGAGCAGAAAATAAGAGAAAGTGAGATGATTCTTAAGGAAACTCAAAAGGCTGCTAAAATTGGTAGTTGGCAATTAGATGTTGAATCTAATAGAATAGATGCTTCTGAGGAATTTTATCGTCTTTTTGGTTATAGTTGTAAAACTACAGACTTACCTTTTGATTTTATTTATTCACATGTTTTTGATACGGATCGAGAAAAGCTAGAAGCTTATCATGATTCTCTTTCTGATGGGAAACGTCATACAGTTTCATATAGAATTCTTTCAAACAATGGAATTGTAAGAAATATTAAGGATACAGCCATCAGTAAACTTGATATTAATAATAAAGTTGTTTCATACCAAGGATATATTCAAGATATAACTGAGATAAAGCAGAAGGAACAAGATGTACTGGATAGTAGAGGACGTCTTCGTTTAGCTGCTGATTTAGCAAATCTTGGATATTGGGAATATTTTGTTGATTCTCAGAAACTTGTTGTTCATGAATTGTATACAGATGCTCTTAATGCCGATTTATTTAAGGGTGGTAGTTCTATTAATGATTTTCTTAATAAATTAGATAATAAGGAGAAGCAAAAAGTTATGACTGCAATCAGAACTATGATTAAGAATGGTAAGGATTGCGAGATTAAAGTAAAAATAAGTATAAACTGTGAAGATGTTTGGTTGCAATTAAAAGGTTCATGCTATTATGCTAATAATAATCTAATTAAGCTTTATGGTTATGTTCAAGACGTAACAGAAAGACATAAATCGCAAGAAGCATTAATAATTGCAAAAGAAAAAGCAGAAGAATCAGATAGATTAAAATCAGCTTTCTTAGCAAATATTAGCCATGAGGTTAGGACTCCCTTAAATTCCGTTATGGGATTTTCTAAATTAATTATTGATAATGGATATTCTACTGAAGAAAAGAATGAGTTTGCAAATGCAATTTATCGAAATAGTGGTTCTTTGTTTAAATTGATAAATGATGTACTAGATCTATCTTTACTTGAGACAGATGAAATTGTCATAAAAAATGCTGATGTTGAGGTTAATAGTATAATTAATAATCTGTATGATAATATTGAAATATCATCTGATAGTAATGTCAGAGTAAAAATGCATAGGCTTGATGAGAACCTATCTATAAATACTGATGCTAGGCGTTTACATCAAATATTGTATAATTTTATAAGTAATGCAATTAAATATACTGATAAAGGAACTGTTGAAATAGGAGCTAAGCGTATTTCTAATGGAAATCTTTCACTTTATGTAAAAGATACTGGAATAGGTATTCCAAAAGATTTTCTACATAAAATATTTGATAGGTTTCAGCAGAGAAATAAATTTAAGGAAGGTGTTGGCTTAGGATTATCAATTAGTAAAGGATTTGCAGATCTTCTTGATTTAGAATTGAAGGTGGAGTCTCAAGAGAATGTAGGAAGTGAGTTCTTTATTGAAATTCCAGCAAAAAGATTAAGTATATTATAGTTTATAGTTTAGTCCAAAATTTATTGTAGGTATTCCATTTTTTAATGTAATTGCATCATTTGATGAAATATCATTTAGATAATAGCGATATTGAACTTCTGCCTTTAGTGATAAGGATTTAAATATGCGAGTTGAGATTCCGATACCTCCTAAACCACAGTATGCTATCTTTTTGATATCTTTTGCTTTATTATTTATGCTCTCATTATTTTCAAGAATAATTTCTGATTTATTCCTAATTAGAAAGTCTAAACCAATCCCTCCATTTATATAGATTGCGAGTTTTCTATCAAGTATTGAATATTTTGCTGTTAAAGGTATTTCAATATATGAGAAGTCGTGTTGTATATCTTTGATATCTGAGTTGTATTTATTTATAATAACCTTATTTGCTAAGATATTATTGATGTCATCATAATAGAATTCTTTGCTATTTTTACTTGAAAATCCTAAGTAGCCTAGACCCGTTACAATACTTAAGTTTTTTCTTATTGGATATTCTAAAGATATAGATAGGTTTGTATGTAGAGTTATCTCAGACTTAGGTATTTTGGTGTTAGTAGATACGATATAGGATTCTATTCCAGCTGATCTTAAACTTTCGATATTATTTATTTTACTTGTTTGACTATTAGTGATTTTATTTCTAGTTGATATATTTAATCCGAGAACAGGCTTAGTTCTTTTACTTTCTTCATTCTTTATATTGTTGTCTATTATGACTTTATCGTTGTTGTAAGCGATAAACTTTTGTGTCTCTTGTTTAATATTAATGGGACAAATATGATGTTTTGTTATAGGGCTTGCTTGTATTCTATCTTTCTCTATTATATCAGTAGTCCTAGGTATAGAGGCAACTTGTTTTTTAATAGTATCTAGAATGATATTTGTTGTTTGTACAGGCTCCATTCTAACCTCTATTGATTCTTTAATAGATTCAACAATATCTACTTGAGGTTTATTGTTGATTTTGTTATCAAGAAATAGAATATTAAAACTTAGAGCTAGGAGTATAGATGCAGCAATAGTAGAGACTGAAGAAATAATAATGCTCCTCCTTCTACTAGACTTATTAAGCTTGTGGTTAATATTATCCCATACCACCTGCGGTGGTTCAATCTCCACATTGCTTAGTTTGTCTATAACTATATGCTCAAAAGATTCTTTTTTCATCTTGTAATTTCCTTAATTCTCTTTTGTAGAATTACTTTTGCTCTTGATAAGTTTGATTTTGATGTTCCTATGCTTATAGATAGTTCTTTACTTATTTCAGCATGTGAGAACGAATCTAATACATACATATTAAATACTAATCTGTATTGAGTAGGCAACTCATGAATTAATTCTAGAATAATATTGGCTTCAATGTCGATAGTCTCATATTCAGTATCTTCTGAAACATCTTTAATAAGCTCTTCATTAAGAATATATTTTTGTTTTCGAAATTCACCTAAGCATTGATTAATAAAGATTCTTTTAATCCACCCATCAAAACTACCCTTACCTTTGTAGCTTTTAATCTTCTTGTAAGCTGTTATAAAGCCTTCTTGTAGATTATCCTCTGCTTCTTGTGGAGTACTCGAATAACGAAGGCAAATAGGATATATTTTTTTTGCATACATCCTATATAAACCTTCAAAAGCATCTCGTTTCCCTTGTTGCAGTTGCTTTATTATATCTTTTAAGCTATTCTCCACATTTTACCTATTACAATCTCTAAGATTTTGTAAAATTAGAAATATATGGCTAATATTCAATATCTTGGTTGCCATATAGAGAGAGGGCAGTATGACCTCTCTCTATTGCTAATACTAATTCATTTCTTAGTACCATTGCTAACCAAAGCTATATTGCAAATGCCTTTATTCAGCAGTTTCTAATTCTTTTACTATCTCAGCTATAGATTGTACGTCATATGTGCTTGGGGAGTCTGAGTCTTCAAACTTTATAGCCATAATCTTTAGCTTTACTGCATCACTAAGACTTTTTCCGTCAAACCAACCATAAGTATCTTTTTCAATAGTCTGTTTCAAAGTAGACTTAGAGATAAAATCTGTAGTGAAGATCTCTTTGTTGTCTTTGTCTAATAGTCTTACTATATAGTAGTCAGCATTAATAGTCTCAGTCCATTCTGCAGTAACGTCACTATCAGATATTATTGATTTTGTTATAACAGGAATAGTTGCAATTTCTTCACTTAATACATCTGTACGTTCAATAATCTTGTTATCTTTTGTTGTAACCGTGAAAGAATATTCTCCTTTAGTAGGAATTGCGTCCCCGTATAATTCTTCGTCATTTGCGTAATTACTAAAGACGTATGAATTGTTATTATGAGCAGATAAATTTATAGTTTCTTCTGCTGGAGTTTCAAAACTAGCACTCTGTAGTGCGACATTAGAGTATACATATCCATATAATGCATATTGAGTTTTATCTGCTATATTGGTTACTTTAATATACGCATCGCAAAAAGCAGTAGGAGTTATCTCATTATCTTCTTCACATGAAATAAAAATAGTACTCATCAGCGCAATGCTTACAATTGTTATTAGTTTTCTTTTCATTTTCTTTTGTATTTAGATTTTTACTGTTTCTACTCTATAGATGTAGAAAAATAGGAATGGTTGCGTGTCAATGTAAATAAAAACTCATTATTTTTATATAATGAGTTTTAGAATATAAATTTTAGTAGATTTTCTTCCTAGCAATCCATCTTTCTAGTGAATATTTTCCTTGACCTAGGAAGAATATAAAAGTGAATGCTAATAGATATATGAATGCAAATTCGATAGTTCTAGTTCCTTCTGCATATATTAGAAAAAAGGGGTCATTAATATGTATGCCTAGTATGGCTATTAGCATTGTAAAGATGAGAAATAAAGATACTATTCGCGTTTTGTATCCAATTATAAGAGAAATACCTCCAACGAGTTCAGTTACGATGGCTATTATCATTCCAATAACTGGTGGGATACCTAGAAAAGAAACAAACATTATTTCTTCACCATTGATTAGTGTTAATAATTTATCGAGTCCGTAGCCAAATGCAATAAAGGATCCAAATCCTATTCTAAGAATTAGCGAAGTAATATCTATAATTTTATTTCTATTAAAATCAATCATATAATTCAGTATATTATGTTTATACTGAATTATATAATAAAGGTTTTATTGTTGATAATAGTTTATAATTTGTTGATGTAGTTTTGGAGTATAAAAAAAGCCACCTTAGTATAAGGAGGCTTTTATATATTATAAGAAAGAGTTTATGCCATTGTATGATATACACTTGTTACGTCATCATCATCTTCAAGCTTCATAAGCAGTTTATCCATATCTGCTGTTTGCTCTTCATTTAGCTCTTTTGTATCTGTTGGTATTCTTTCAAATTCAGCATTCTTAATCTCAAAGTTATTTTCTTCAAGATATTTTTGAATAGCACCAAAAGCAGAAAACTCACCATAAATGATAATAGTCTCTTCTTCTGCAAATATCTCTTGAACACCAAGATCAATCATTTCAAATTCTAGTTCCTCTAAATCTAGATCTTCTCTTGTATCAATTGTAAATCTACATTTGTGTTCAAACATAAATTCAACAGATCCAGCTGTTCCCATTGAACCATTACATTTGTTAAAATAACTTCTAACGTTAGCAACAGTACGTGTATTGTTATCTGTTGCTGTTTCAACTAAGACAGCAATACCGTGTGGTCCATATCCTTCATATACTATTTCTTTATAGTCTCCGTGATCTTTAGACATAGCCTTTTTAATGGCTCTTTCGATATTGTCTTTTGGCATGTTTGCAGCCTTAGCGTTCTGCATAAGAACTCTAAGTCTTGAGTTAGAATGCGGATCAGGACCTCCAGATTTTACTGCAATAGATATTTCTTTACCAATTTTGGTAAAGGTCTTTGCCATATTACCCCATCTCTTTAATTTTCTCGCTTTTCTAAATTCAAACGCACGTCCCATAGTTATATTTTAATGTTCTGTTTTTTAATAAATTTTATATATAAATGCAAAAATACTATTTTTATAGCTAGAGCCAATAAAAGAGCTTAGTTTTTTGATCTCCTCTTAATATAGAGTTCTAATTTTCTTAGCCATACGCATAATATGGCTACAGCTACTCTTGGTAAAATAAGCCATGTAATAGAGTATCCAAAGGTTAAGAATAGGAGAGGATCTTCTAACTGAGAGTGTGATATTGCATTGTGGTGGTTAAGTAAATCAGCATCATTCTTATTTAATTTTTTATCTTCTACTAAACTTATCATTACTGCAGAGCCATATGAAAGTCCGAGTGTATTTGCAACTATCCATCCAAAAGCTGTTGATTGAGGTAAGCCAAATAGTTTTATTAGTGGTTTTAAAGGTTTAGTTAACCAATGAGTTATTCCATATTCTTCTAATATTTTTTGAAGAATATTCAGAAGATTGATTAAGATGATAATCTTTAAAATAGTATATAGCATACTATGTACCCAATATATGATAACAGATGAAAGTTCTGGTTTTACAATTTCGTGAATATATTCTTTATTAGTTGGATTACCTGGCATAAGTATATTCATAATCCAAGCGACAAAGAATGAACCTAATAGCCTAATAATAATCATTCTAATTGGTGATGAGCCAGTCTTACTGAGTACCGCAGTTTCTATTGGAAATGCGTGTGAAACAAGACACATAGCAGCCATGATTGTTCCATCTCTCTCAGGAAGACTT
>Ga0193952_1000680_pt1 | contig 13745 bp, 8 predicted proteins | sample BB_3_MG_FD_140368 | JGI IMG/M metagenome (GOLD analysis project Ga0193952, IMG submission 140368) | Microbial mat bacterial communities from the Broadkill River, Lewes, Delaware, United States - BB_3_MG | ecosystem: Environmental > Aquatic > Freshwater > River > Microbial mats | place: USA... | reverse complement strand
TCGGGCATGAGAAAGCGTTTTTTACGATCGAGAATATACACACAACCTGCCTCAGCGGCCGTCAGCTTACGCGCTGCTGTGAGTATTTTATCGAGCAAACGGTTTACATCGCGCTCACGTGTTATTGATAAATTAATTTGAACCAGCTCTTCCAGAGCCAGTACGGAATCTTCTATTGAGTAATCCATTACTGCCCCAAACCTTCGCTAAACATCAATGTAAAACTACCGCGCTCATCAATATCTAAATCGAGTCGATCGAAGCTACTTTCTTCGCCCATATTTTCTAGAATGTCAGTTGCCAATTGGGGGAGTAAAGAGCCATTGATAATATGGTCTACATTACGCGCGCCGCTTTCTACTTCGGTACAGCGTGCGGCGATCACTTCAACAACATCGTCGGTATATATCATGGTGAGGTTCTGACTATTGAGAACACGCTTAACCACTTTATCGAGCTTCAAACGCACGATCCCAGCCATCACCGACGTATCAATCGTGTAGAACGGTACGATCTGCATTCGTGCTAACAACGCAGGTTTAAAATGCTTACTTAAAACAGGTCGAATCGCAGCGATCAGCTCTTCAGGTTCTGGACGTTTCCCATCACTACACATGTCGGTAATGATGTCCGTCGCAAGATTTGATGTCAGGAACATAGCCGTATTACGGAAGTTGACTAACTGCCCTTCGCCATCGGATAACATCCCTTTATCAAAAACTTGGTAGAACAGATTCATTACTTCTAAATCAGCTTTTTCAACTTCATCCAAAAGTACAAGTGAGTACGGCTTCTGACGAACCGCTTCTGTTAGCACACCGCCTTCACCGAAACCAACATAACCTGGCGGAGAACCGATTAATCGAGATACGGTATGCTTTTCTTGGAATTCGGACATGTTGATCGTGGTCATAAAGCGCTCACCACCAAACAACATATCGGCAACCCCTAAAGCAGTTTCGGTTTTACCGACACCACTTGGGCCTACCAGAAGAAAAACACCCATAGGTGTTTCTGGGTTGTTTACGCCCGCCTTAGCTGCCCGAACACCACGATCAATCGCCGCGATCGCATGATCCTGACCTTTAATACGTTCTTTAAGGCTATCCGCAAGGCCAAGTACCGAAGACGCTTCATCACGTACCATTTTGCCTAATGGGATGCCCGTCCAATCAGCAATCACCCGTCCAACAACGTCTGGGGATACTTCATAATGAATAAGCGGGTTATCGCCCTGTATCTCATCCAGCGCTTTAAGCTCGGCGCGTATCGTTTGCTTCAGCTGCTCTAGATCTACTGGCTCTATAGGTTCAGCAATTTCAGAGTCTTCTCTCTCTTCGGCTTGTAAATGCGCTTTAGCCAAGGTTTGACGATGCTCTAAAATTCTATCAATTACTTCCTTTTCTTTATGCCACTGGACTGTGAGGACTTCTAGTTCAGTCATAGAGTGATCGATGGAGCGAGCAAGTGCATCCAACTGTCCGTCATCATTTAACACATCGGATGCGATATCCCGTTGAAGCGCTTCGCGTTCTCGCTGGAGGGTTTGTATGCGACGTTCAGCATCATCAACGCCATCAGGGATAGCGGATATGCTAATTTTGACCCGTGCGGCTGCTGTATCGAGTACGTCCACCGCTTTATCAGGCAGCTGGCGACCCGAAATATAGCGTGAGGATAAACTTGCGGCCGCTTCGACAGCATCGTCCCTTACATAAACACCGTGAGCCGCTTCATAAGTTTCGCGCAAACCACGAATGATCGTAACGGCTTGATCGACAGTGGGCTCATCTAATTTAACGAGCTGGAAACGACGTGCTAACGCAGGGTCTTTCTCAAAGTATTTTTTGTATTCTGACCATGTCGTTGCGGCAACCGTACGTAGCTCACCTCGCGCTAACGCAGGCTTCAGTAAATTGGCTGCATCGCCACTTCCCGCTGCGCCACCCGCGCCAATAAGGGTATGCGCTTCGTCAATAAACAAAATGATGGGGGTAGGTGATTCTTTAACCGCCGTGATCACACCATTTAAACGATTTTCAAACTCACCTTTTACACTAGCACCCGCTTGTAACAAGCCTAAATCCAATCCGTATAGCTCTACGTTAGCCAATACATCTGGTACATCACCTTGGGCGATTTTAAGGGCAAGACCTTCTACAACAGCGGTTTTACCAACGCCGGCATCACCTACACAGATAGGATTGTTCTTACGACGACGGCCTAAAATATCAATCATCTGGCGAATTTCGACATCGCGACAAAATACAGGATCAATCAACCCTTCTCTGGCACGTGCTGTGAAATGGGTACAGAACTTCTGCAACGGTCCCATATCAACTTCTGCTTCAGGTTGAATCCCTGCAACACTTGCTTGAGTTTTAATGTGCTCTGGCGAGGCCGTGACCACATCTGCGTAATTCTGTAATAAGTCATCGTAAGCGATACTGGAAAGATGATCGCAATACACCGCCATGCCATGGCGACGCTGGTTTGAGAGGATTGCGAGCACCATCATGCCACTACAAACCTCATGATCCGAACGCTCTAAGGAAGCGATTAACCATGCATCTTCTAGTAAACCGATCAATGTTCTTGAGAAGACGGGCTTAGCCGTATTACCTTTATTATCATCTTCCACGGCATGCTGAAGTGCGCGCACAAAATGCATAACATTGACATTGTAGTGGACCAAAATTTGCGCGAGATCATTATCATCTTCAAGCAATTTAAGTAAAAAATGCTCAACACTTACTTCATAGGCACCATTCGATACCGCAAGGCCTGCTGCGGCTTCGAGCGCTCGAGTACAGTTTTTATTAAGACGCCCTAATAATGACTTCAGTTTGATATTATCCATTTATTCCTTCTCCGAATAAGCCTGCTAACCAAGCTTATTAATCCTTATAATCCATTTCAGATATTGCGTAAGAAAACGCTCTGATCAGCACCGTTAGTTTTCCCTAACCAGCCGATCCATCCCAATTTAGGTGCGTTATCTGTACCTAGACCAAATGCTGGCACACACTCACCTTTCAAAATCAATTCAATGTCAAAGCAAAGCTGCTCTGGCATCAGTACATCTATTAGCTCTAGCAGCGCTTTGTAATCTTGACCGTCCGGCAGAAAACGCTGAAACGGCAGATAATCTAAAGGCCCTATTTTTACCCGAAATTTACCGCAGAAATCTTTAACCCTTCGGCCTAAACAGAGATCCATTCCTAAAGCACTATTCGCTTGCCCTAGCCTATTTTGTTGGTCAGCGGGTATATCAGCCCAACGCTCAACATATTCCTGAATATCAACGGGGATATGCCCAAAATAACCACTAATAACCGCCGTCATTGTGCTAGCTGAACCTGAGTTCATACTGAGCAAACCGGCATACCCCATTAATTGCGGCCAATTTATCGATGAATGCTCGCGGGCTTGCTTATTTGGAGCCCCCATCAACGCCATCATCCATTCAGAAAAGCCATCATCAGCCTCGGCCTGATACTGAATACCCGGCTGATACTTCCACCAGCTGCGGTATAGCAAAGAGGTTAAACGATGATTAAAAAGGTCAAGAAAATCACGTTGCCTTGCTGCAGGCGCTTCATACAGTTGTAACAACAGATCGCCTTGACGAAATGCTAGGTAATCCTCTTTTCCTAGAATCTCTTCTAAGGATTCAGACTGACGCGAACGATTGAGCTCTTGCTCGGTAAATATACGTGCGGATTGCGTTCCCGCTTTTACTTGTCGAAGAGTGAGTGATGCTTGCTGGAGCAGCGTTGATATGTCTAAGCGGTAATCGCGTAAGCGCTGTAACTGCTCTTCATTACTGATGAAATAAACTTGATGATCTTGGCTCTCAACATTAATTTGCTCCGCAATAATGGCTTCCGTTATATGAACCGGCATCGGCGATGCCGCGCCATAGAGACCAAAAAAATTGGTTTCTAACGCGACCTTACCACCCTGTTCATACTTGGCTCGCGCAAGATCACTGGTGGCAAATGCCATCGTTGGATGACCCGAGAAACGAACACGCTCTTGTGCGACGGCCCCCTGATAACCAACCGGTGCAGACGAGCCTCTCTCTAACAAGCGGACCGCTTGATAAAAATCGAATTGATGAGTCTCTTGCTGGAGAGCCTGCGTTAAAGCAGTGCTTTGCGACCCGGCTGTATCTTCCATTGATACACCTCCCCATTATCAAGCCCTTCTACCATCAGTTGATGATGGGAATTAATCGGAGCATATTGCGCAAAAAAACCACTTAACACCGTAGCAAAGAGAAACATGCTACTTTCCCCTTGAATCCCCTTTGCGCCAAATTTACTTTCACGCATCTGCATTTTGGTCTGTAATGCCCGTACCGGTACTCCCCGAGAGATGCGATCTACTGTTTCAGTTTGGATCTCGACGATGCCTTCTTGTAGCTGCTGGCTCGCGCGCTCTGCTTGACGGTCAAACATCGCTCTTAGATCGTAGCTAGCGAGCAACGTTCGTAAAGAATTAAGATTTGCTAATGGCCGATAATGCAGCGCTAAATTGGCGATGACTTGCCAATGAAGCCCCTCTCTTACGGGTGGAGGTAAGGCACCTGTTACTCTCGAAATATTTTTGAAGGTCACAAACTCAGGTGAATTCGACGTGGGGTAAATAATATCCCCTGCTCTGAGCGTTTCAGGAAGCTTTCGATTGGTACAGGTCAATTCAAGTGACACAGTTTCGGTAACAGGTAACGCTTTTCGATTATCCAAGTCTACAAAGCGTACATAGTTATCAACACCCGATTGCAGCGTAGAAAGCTTACGATGCTGTGTATAAAAAATTTGCTTTTGTTCTTCGCTACGATGTATCTCGTGTTCGAAGCTTTCAAACAGGGCATATTCGTAAATTTCACTTCGCCCCCTTTGCTTTCCTAATACTTGATCAATGCTATACAGTTCAATGTGCTCCTGTTGGTTATAATCAGGACGAACCATGTATTCCAATTTGCGATGATCGACTTTGATCGGATCCGCATCATGCTCAAATAAGTTAATAATCGGTGTACAAAACAGTCGGATATGGTTTTTCTTAACCCTTAATTGAGAATCGAATTGGCGGTTAAACTTGAAGTTGAGTTTAAACCCCTCCACCATTGGATCAGCTAAAGCAGCAACATCGGTATTCACATCTACGAACAGGAATTTTTCAGGCAGACTAAAAAACTCTTGTAGATATCGGTAACCTTCAAATGAACGATTGCTATAAGGCAACAAAGATTCATCTTCAGCAAAACCAACAGGAGTGACCGCTTGTCCACCTAAGTTGTGAAGTGTACTTTCACGGCCATCTCTATAGCTGATCTCTAACGTTACTTTGTCTAAATAGCGAAATAACCACAGATAAAGCGCCTGACTAATATGGCTTTCGCGATCGCCATGTAAGAAAAGCCTTAACTGTTTCAGCTGCATTGTTTCAGCTGTCGCACTCGGTTCTAGCTCGAAACTAACCGCCATTTCGGTGCCATCACTGTTAGCGGTTGTCGTCAGCTCAGTTAAAGTAATGGGATAAATATCAACGTCATAACAGGTTTTAAACTGACAAGGTGTACCCTCGACTTCAACACTGCGCACCAACTCGCCACGTTTAATCGTTTTACCTTCCGTTAACGCACTGGCGATGGGTTTATATTCTAAGATACTCATCGCAGGTAGCGGTCGTAGATAATGCGGCCAAAGCAAACTTGTCAGTGAGTGAGTCACCTCAGGAAGCTGATCATCTAATTTCTGTCGTAAACGCCCGGTAAGAAATGCCACTCCTTCAAAAAGCCGTTCGACGTCAGGATCGTTGCCCTCTTCCGATAGGAACTTAGATAAGCCAGGGTTTTGACGTGAAAACTCGACACCTAGTTCACGCAGGTAGGAGAGTTCATCTTGATAGTATTTATTAAACGCCATTAATTAACTCTGCACCTTAAACAATCCATCGTTCCCCATCATCGTTTCAAATTTGACACGAACAGGGCTACCGGGCACGACGAGTCGGGCCACTATCTCAAAGCGAAGATCTAGTGGGTTATCTTCATTATGTGTAAACGAAACGCGTGTCTGATCTAGACGCGGTTCGTAATCATCTAATGCCTGTTTAATCGCCTTCCTCATATCCCGAACCGCTTGCATATATCCTGAATTCAGATCTAGATCGTTAAAATCAGGCAAGCCGTATTCGGGTAGCGCTGAGACACTGCCGTGGCGAACATTAAATAAATTTTGCAGATGTAAACGCACCGATTGTCTTAACTTATCGATACCTACATCAAGCGAACGCTGTGCACCTTCATCACCTAATGCAACTCGCTGTAAGAGCGAATACTCAAGCATTATCTCTCTCCATAGAGATGTCGTGGGGGCTCACAGCAGAGCATACCCCCACGACTCATCCTTTTTAGGATTTATCCAATTTGCCTACAAGAGACAACGTAAAATCAGCACCCATATATTTGAAGTGCGGACGGACATTCATTGAAACGCGATAGAAACCTGGTTCACCTTCTACATCCGATACCTCGATCTTGGCATCGCGTAACGGACGGCGGCTACGGACTTCGGCACTCGCACCATCTTGGTTAGCAACAAACTGACGAATCCAAACGTTCAGCTCTTCTTCTAGATCATTACGCTCCTTCCAGCTACCGATATTTTCACGCTGCAGCACTTTGATGTAATGTGCTAAACGGTTAACGATAAACATGTAAGGCAACTGCGTGCTGAGCTTGTAATTCATTTCCGCTTCTTTGCCCTCTTTGCTCACACCAAAGAATTTTGGTTTCTGAGTTGAGTTAGCAGAGAAAAACGCTGCATTATCACTGCCTTTACGGAAAGTAAGCGGGATAAACCCGGCTTCAGCCAGTTCAAATTCACGGCGATCTGAAACTAAAACCTCTGTTGGGATTTTTGTTTCGATTTGCCCCATTGCTTCATACTGATGCAAAGGTAGATCTTCAACCGCACCACCACTTTGTGGGCCGATAATATTTGGACACCAACGATACTGTGCAAAACTTTCAGTTAAACGTGTTGCGAAAGCGAAAGAAGTATTACCCCAAAGGTAGTTCTGATGATCGCCATCGATGTTCTCGTTATAACGGAACGCTTTCACTGGATTGTCGCGCTCGTCATAAGGAAGACGTAGTAAGAAACGCGGCAACGTTAGGCCTACACTTCTCGCATCTTCACTTTCACGGAAAGAGCGCCATTTAGCATATTGAGGCCCTTCAAAAATAGCCGAGATATCGTTCAAATTTGGTAGCGATTGGATGTCATCTACACCAAAGAATTTAGGCGAAGCCGCTGCCAAGAAAGGTGCATGGGACATCGTTGAAACACTAGCAACACTTTGTAATAAGCTGATGTCCGGTGCGCTATGTTCAAATTCATAGTTAGCGACAATGGCAGCGACAGGTTCACCACCGTGCTGTCCGTATTCAGCCGTATAAACCTGCTTATACAAGCCTGACTGGGTAATCTCTGAAGCATCTTCAAAATCTACCGCCAGATCATCTTTTGATACGTTCAGAATTTGAATTTTATTGTTTTCACGGAAATCTGTGCGATCAACAACAAACTTAAGCCCACGCCATGCGGATTCTAGCTTTTGTACTTTTTCATTATGCAAAACCTGATCGACTTGTAGGCTTAGCTTTTCATCAATCTCAGCAATCATGTCATCGACTAACTGCTTGCGTACGCGCTCTGTTTTTTCACCCGATGTCAGTATTTCGGCGATAAACGCTTGCACGCCTTTGGAGGCAACATCATATGACTCGTCGCCTGCTTTCATATTAGTTTGTTGTAAAATCTGATCGAGTAAAGAGGCGTTTTCCGCTTCAACTGCAACGCCCTGCTCCGCTAACATTTCCTGTTCAGACATATTCTTATTCCTTTGTCCTTGTGTCAGATAATCTTAAGATTTCTCTATGCCAAGTTCGGCCATCAGTTTCTGACGCGATTCATCATCACCCAATAACTCATCGATCTGCTTACGGAAAGCAGGTACGTTCCCTAACGGGCCCTTCAAAAATGAAAGCGCTTCTCGTAACTCAAGCAGTTTCGCCATCTCCGGTACCTGGCGCACAATCGCTTCAGGTTCAAAATCTTTGAGTGTATCAAAGCTCAAATCAACCGGTACTTCATCACCTTCTTCACCGGATAATTTGTTCGGAACAGTAATTTGTAGGCTCAACTTTTGACTCGACATAACATCGTTAAAGTTGGCTTTATCAACATCAATTAACTCACGATCTTCCACTTCATCTTCGTCTTCACGCTGAGTGTAGTCACCCACCATCATAAGTTTCAGTGGTAGCTCAATCTCTTCCTTTGCATCGCCTATTGCTGGTTTATAGACAATATTGATCCTTTCCTTGGGGGCAACTGATCCTTCTTTAGCCATGGTTATATCCTTGCTTAGTTATTAATAATGGACAGCGCACCCAATGGATCCATCAAACACAAATGTGCTTTTAACTGATCCACATGCGTTAGCTGCTCTGCTGTATATTTTTTCTTAGTTTGAGCCTGGGTATGACAGTTCACGAGTAACTTAGTCACTTCGAGATGCAACTGAGGCTCCCACTGTTGTAGCTTTTGCTCTTGTAACATCTGGTTAAGATGCATTAATTGAGGTTGAGCGATCTCTAAATGACCTGCCTCAAAACAAAACCGTGCTTGTTCTAATTGCCAGTAAGCTTGCTCTCTTAAGCTACTGACAGCTTGAATTCCATCCTTAAAAAGCATTAACCCTTTATCAAACTCGCCACTGATGGCCAATTTTTTAGCATCCGTTGCTGCTAACACCCAGCTATCAGCGTTTTGGACTGGCGCTTTATGTGTGGCTAGCGTTTCCGTTTCTGGCTGTAATGAAGCGATCCAAGCTTTTGTCATCTCATCGACAAAGCCCTCACCGTTTTGAAATTTTCGGGTGAGCATTTCAGGTAATCGGGAGATCAAATGTATAACAGCGTCTTTTACTGCTTGCGCAGCATCATTTGCTGACATTGCCTCTAGGGCATTAGCAACCATACGATGTAACGAGATCCAACATACTTGACCTGCGGCGAATGTTTTTTCACATTCTTCGATTAACCCTGGCCAATCTTTGTTTTGCTCCAATGCTTTTAAACTTGATAGTTTGCCTTCCATAGGAGCAGGCAACACATTATCTGCTGGTGCTTCACGTAGCTGCATCCACACCCCTGATCGCAATATAAAATACGGGTAAGGGTCACTAATTTTTTGATTTCGTAGTAAGTGGCTCACTTTCGCCATCGTGCTATTACAAGCACGCAAGGCTTTAGCGATATCTTCAGATGAGGATACTGAGACGGGTGTATGTGAAGGGGCAGCAACCTTCGTAGGCTGCACGACAGGATTTTCTGATAACCCTGTCGCTGTTGTTTCTGAAGCAGCAGCCTTATCGCTACCCCTTACCTCTTGCGCCGATTTTTCAACTTCGACTGCTACTTTTTTATCTTCTTTCTTTTTATTTTCTTCGATTAGATATTCCGCTTCTTGCTTGTAGCGGTTTATCACATTTTTGAATTCAAATAGGCTGGGAGCCTTATCTCCCATTTTCTCACCTAGTTCAGCATCTAATTCAGCGAATGCATTTGCAGCGTCTACAATGTCTGAAGCCTGCTCTAAGCTTGTTTCATACTCGGAGAAAGGCCTATCAATTTTTTGGAGAGTCCAGCTCACCGCCGCGGCTCTACTTTTTGGCCTAAGCGGGTGAATTTGCGCCCAATAATCAGATTTAACCATTGCCAACAACAACTGGAATCCCGCACTGATTCCTGCAAAACCATGCCGATAGAACAGCGCAGCTGATAACCTTGAAGCCACGCGTAAATCTTTACTTTGTTCTTTCAACACTTTACCGGCTAAGATCTCTACTGTTAGCCAATCTATAGGCTGAATATCAATCCCTTCGCCTTTACGGATTTCATCTTCTAAAGCGACAAAGTCATCATCGTGTTTTACATCATGGCCTGCGGGCGCATCCCCTTCTAGCGCATTGGCATAACTAAGAATCTCTTGTAAATCCATTCTTACTCTCCCACAACCAAGCTGTTTTGATAGGTACCAACATGCGCTGCCAACATCTGAAATCTTTCTAAGGAGAAAAGGTGCTGGTAGATCAACTCCATTGCGCCACTTTTATGCAGCTCTGCTACAGCCTCACTTTCAAGTTCATCAAGTCGCTTACGAGAAACCACAAGAAAGCCTGAAAGCAGATCAGTTTCCGTTTCGGCTTTAAAATTCAGCTGCGCTGCTTCAAGCAGCTTATGCTTCAACAATATTGAGGATAAAATTTGGTTACGTTTTTGCTCTAGCTCATACGCCTCAACCAACTTATAACGTTCGTTAAGATACTCACTAGGTTCATGGCCGTTAAATAGGAGAGTTCCTCGTCCATCTCGGTTAACTACATCAGCGCTTTCATCGACACATAAGGTAAATGCGTCTTGCGCGGTTTTAACCGCTATGAAGGGATAACGCCTGATATAAGCGGGAACATAATCGTTAAGCCATTTACCACTATCATCTACCCAAATATTTTGTTTAGTTTCCAAGCCAATGATAGCGATGGGACTTAAGCCATCTTCATTTGCTAAAAAAACAATCGGATAATAATGAGCGGCAAGATGAAACTCACCAACGCCAAGTGGCACTGAATTAGTACTCTTAGCAAAACTATAATTCGCGTGACATTGCACTGAAACGTTGTGATGCTTCTTATGGCTCAGCGCCGCTATATGGTTATAAAACAAGGGTTTCATCAGTTACATCCAACCCGAAGCAACTGATGAATTATTCATCGATACATAAGAGAACACTTCACCGTATGTTTTCCAAAGATCGTAGTAGTGTTTAAATCGTTCATCTTTGGAAACTGATACTAAGAAACGGCCATCATCACTCAACCAAGAAAGCTCCTCTTCTCGCTGATCTTCCGGCAGTAACATACCCTCATCTTGAACATCAAAGATGGTGACAAATTCATTGAAGAGCGCTTCATCAACCCCAAGTAGATAACTGAGGAACTGTATCTCTGAACGGGTTAACGCTGCGAGGTTAGCTTCTGATCTAATCAATGCATTTGAACTGAACAATGCAACCTGCTTGGAGAAATCTGCAGCTGACTGTGTCAAATAGGCATTACGTGCATCTAAAGTAAGCGCACCGGTTACATCGAGAGTGAAATCAACGAGATTGCCGGGATCACCAATATCTTGGCCTGGGCCGGCATCTAGCGTAAGAATACTTCCCGCAATAATTTTTGTGCCATTGGTTTTAATCCCGCCCGTTTCAGATATCAATTCAACTACATCACCTTCGGCACGATTAGCCATCATTGAATCTTCTTCAACGATTCGAATATTCGCTCCTTTAAGGCTAATTGCTCCGAACCGGGTATCTTCTGACGTCCCAATGGTTCCTAGCGCTATATCACCCACAGCATCCGCGGTTAGCGTTCCGATAACTGACAGATCACCGTCATCTGTTATATCACCTAAACTATTCAAGGTAAGACTCGATACTTGGGTATCTTTGAGCAATATATGAGAGTCTTCATCCAACGAAACAGCAGCACTATTAAGTGAAACTGAACCGAAATTCACTGAATCCCCAACCACTTTACCTAACGTAACATCACCGCTGTTAACTGCCGTAAAGTCACCTGTCACAGCAATATTGCTTGCGGATGAATTGTTAATATCTCCAGTGACGTTCAATGTTAATGTTGTCAGATTAATATCTTGTAGCTCTAAGCTAGCAGCATTCATAACACTGGCGGTTCCGCCGCCTAATAATGACACTGAATTTATCTGGTTATTTTCGGTCAAGTTGATGCTATTAGCAGTTAATGCAAGTGTATCCGTGACGTTTAAGGTTGTTCCTGCCTGCTGAGTAATACTGTCTTCGGCTATCGCAGTGAACTGAGCTGATTGAATATCAGACAGTTCTAGATCAGCTTGATCACGCAACGTCATATTGCTAACGGTAGCTGTCACACGATCAACTTGGTTTGCCGCATTGTCTAAAACAACGTTATTAGATACAGCATTAATAAAGAGGTTAGGTACGATTAAAATACCGTTTTGCGTAATATCGCCCCCGCCGTTAAGGGTCAAACTATTGAGCAGGGTACTATCCCGCAACGACATCCCCGTTTGCTCAGCGACTATCGCATCTGCAGCTTTTACCTTTAGACTATTAAAATCATTGCCAGCATTGTCCAACTGAACAGTTTGCCCCGCTGCATCTAAGTCAAAATCTGTAACGGTTAAGGCTGCTGACTGATTGACAGTGCCTGCTGCTGATAATGTAAAAGTATTGGTTACATTAACCCCCGCGAGGGTGATTGCATCCTTATCGCTAATAGATACATTCCCAGCAGTTACCATCAAATTATCAAAATCGTTATTGCTATTATCTAATGTGATTGTTTGCCCAACCGCATTAAGGGTTAAATCAGTCACCGCTAAAGCATGAGTTTGAGTAATAGCACCACCCGCTGTTAAGTTAAGGCTTTGACCAATTGTGTTTTGCGCTAAAATGAGCCCGTTGCTATCCACCACTGTCGCCTGCTCTGCGATGAGCGATAAGCTGCCAAGGCTGTTGCCTGCATTATCTAAAACTACGTTATGCCCTGCAGCACTTACATCAAGATGAGCCGCAGTAATACTCCCCGTTTGAGTTAAGCCGCCACCTAAATTTAACACTGAAGTTCCCGTCAACAATGACGTTGAAAGTGACACATCATTAATATCAGTTACTTCGATACTGCCGCCATTCAGAGACAGTGTATTAAAATTATTTGCTTGATTAAGCGTGGCATTAGCCGCATGAATATCCGCATGATTTGCAACGACAAAGGCCCCTGTCTGCGTTAACGTTCCGCCTGCACGAAGGCTCAGGTCATTTACCGTTAATCCCGCAATAGAAAGATTATTGCTATCACGTACTGAAATAGTATTTGCCGTCAACGCGAGCGTGTTGAAATCATTACTACTATTCTGAAGATCTACTTCTGTACCAGCGATCACATCAGTGTGTCCCGCAACGGAAAGTGCTGCGTTTTGACTGATAGCGCCTGTCGTCGCGAGTGTTAAATCACCACTGAGATTAGAAAGCCCAAGGTTCAGACTGTTCACATCATTGACAGTGGCATCGCCCCCGTTTAGCAACAACGTATTAAAATCATTACTCTGAGTTAGTACCGCTGACACGGCATCGATAGAGGCATTATTAGCAACGATAAACGCGCCACTCTGTGCCAGAGTGCCACCGGCCATGATCGTTAAATCGGTTGTGTTTAGCCCTGCTATACTCAAATCATTCGTATCACGCACACTAATATTCGCGGCTACTGCATTTACGCTCGTAAAATCGTTCCCAGCGTTGTTCAGCGTGATGTTCGCACCCGTCGCATTTAGGTCCGTAACACCATCAACTTCAACAGCGCCCGATTGTGTAATGTTGCCAGCTGCCATTACCGTTAACGTGCCCGTTAGATCACTCGCACCTAACGCTATCGCATTGATATCGTTAACGTTTGCAGAGCCACCGTTAATAGAAAGCGTATTGAAATCGTTGTTTTCGGTTAACGTTGCCGTAGACGCACTAATCTCTGTATTGTTAGAGACAACAAAAGCCCCGGTTTGCGTTAAGGCTCCCACTGTCGTAATGCTCAAGTCGGTTGTA
>Ga0193952_1000679_pt1 | contig 13746 bp, 20 predicted proteins | sample BB_3_MG_FD_140368 | JGI IMG/M metagenome (GOLD analysis project Ga0193952, IMG submission 140368) | Microbial mat bacterial communities from the Broadkill River, Lewes, Delaware, United States - BB_3_MG | ecosystem: Environmental > Aquatic > Freshwater > River > Microbial mats | place: USA... | reverse complement strand
CTGCCATAATAAATGCGTCAGGTTTGATTTCTTCGACCATAGTTTTCATATCTTTTAAGAATTGATCGTATTTGAATGAGTGGGGGAAAATGTTTACTGCGAAATAGACTTTTACTCCTTTTTTGTGAGCGTATGGGACGATTTTTTTTAAGTCTTCCATTGACATTGTGGATTTTCCTCTTAGTGTAAACATTGGGATTCCACAATAGATTGCATCAGCACCGAATTCGATTGCGTACATTGCTTTTTCGTAACTTCCTGCTGGTAGTAGGAGTTCAAAGTCTTTTCGTGTTTTTCCTTGATATTTGTTTGTTTGTTTTGTTTTTTCCATTTTATTCGGGATCCAGAGCCAAATTATTGTTGGATGTTATATTATTTTATAATATTATATTATTTAGAATGATTTTTTGTTTTTAAAGAGATTGGTTTTCGAGAGGTTTATAAATTTTTAAGTATTTGAGTATTTTATGGATTTATATCATAAAGATGGAAAAAATTTTAAGGGGGAAAATATTAAGTTGACTCATTGTTCTGGTCCAATTATTTTTAATGATAAAAGGGAATTTTTACTTCATAGGGCTGAGAGTACTGGTAAATTTCAATTTACAGGTGGAAGATTATCTGATGAATTAAGTTTGAGAGAGAATGCTATTTTTCGGCCTTTAGAGGATTTAGGAATTAAAGTTAAATTGCGTGATGGAGTTGAACCTTTGATTATTGTTGATAAATTAGTTCGTGATGGTGATGAAGAAACTTTAGTTTTGGTTCATTATTTAGCTGATTTGAACTCAGAACTTAGTTTTGAGACTGGGGAATGGGTTTGGAAGAGTTTTGAGGAGATTTGTTTAATGGATGAAAATGATGAATTGTCTTCTCCTAATATTAAGATTGCTTGTAAGTATTTTTTGTATTTGTGATTAAAAATTATTTAAAATTGGGTTAAATTTTTTTAATTTTTTGTATTTTATTACTAATTTTAGGATTTTATCGTGATATTTGTTTGAAAATTTTATATAGTAAAGTGTTTTATTTTCACATTCTATTTCTAAGGTTATTTTTCTATATTTTGGTAATAAAAATGTTTTATTATTATATAATTTAATTTTTTTAATGTTAGTCCAATAAATGATTTTATCGTTTTTATGTTTTATTTCTTTTAGTAAATTTGGTTTTTGATTAGATTTTTGATATCTTTTACCAAGATTTATTCTGTTTTCAAATATATATAATTTTTTTCCTGAAAATCTTATTAATTCTATTAAATAACTTGTAATAAGTATTATTATTAGTATAATATAATAACTGTAAATTGAGTAATTGGTTTCTTTTTTAAAAAATATTTTAATAGTTATTAGAAAAAATCCGATTATGAAAGGCATTAAATCTTCTTTTGTGAAGGTTCCAACTTTAAAAATTTTATTCATAGAAATAATGAAATTAAAATTGGTTTATAAAATGATTAGGTTTATTTATTTGTTTATTCGATTTTAGATTTGAATTTACAGGTTTTATGTCCTAGTTGTTTTACAGCGTATTCGGCAGCATCAAGGTAATTTTCTGTGTCTTCGTATAATTCAGTTATATTTTCGTAATTTTTTAAAATTTGGTACCAAGTTTCAGAGTCTGATTTTGGTCCATATTGGCTAGAATTATAAAAATTTATATTATTTAGTAATTTTTCGTCTTTTAGAAATGTTTTTAAGATTAGTTTTTGTGTTTCAATTAGTGATGTGGAGATAATTATTATTTTATCATTATTTTTTATGTGGTAAATAAGTTTTTCTATTGCGTTTGGCATTGGGAAAATATTTAGTTGGTTTTTGTGGTGGTTTAGAGCTTTTTGTATGGATTCAAATTCTTTTGTTAATTCTTCAGATTCATTTTTTGGAATTTGAGAGTTTATAATCGTATTAAATTCTGTTTTAGATTGTTTTATACTATTATTTTTATCATGGGAATAAATTATTCCGTGCATATCAAATATTAACGTGTTATTCATTTATCTGTTTTTGAGATTTTAGTTATTTCTATATTCGTAGTAATTAGATAGTTGTTACATAATTGAATTTCTACGGAAAGTTTAAAAGTAAGTTTAGTTTAACTTTAATTATGAAAACTTTTGGAAACAAAAGAAAAACTAGTTCGAAAATTAGTTTTAATTTAGAGAATAATCATTTTAGAAGTTTGCATTTATTACTTTATTTGGCTAGTTTGATTATAGTTTTGGTTGTTTATACATTTGTATTGTTAATTTTGGGTAAAAATCAATTTTCATATACAATAATGGTTGGATTTTCTATGATTGTGGGAATTTTTTTAGTTTTTAAAAAAGAGGATATTGTTAAAAAAATGTCTAATGAACTTGATAAGAGAAGGAGAATTGAGATTAAAAAGGAAGATTGTAAAAATTTAAGGAGAACTTTGTCTGAGGTTGGAATTAGGTCTTCTAGAAAAATTTCTGGAAAAAATAAGAACCTAAAGTTAAATATTATTGGAAAGACTAGTTTTAGAGAAAAATTTGATAATTTTACTGATAAATTTTTTAATCTTAATAATAAAAATGAAGAAGAATTAGAGTATATTGAAATTAAGGATTAATTATTAATTGATTTTTTTGGTTTAGTTTTTTTATTTTCATCAAGGGTTGGTTCAAAGATATAGATTATGAATGGTTCTTCGTCGACTTCGATTTCTGTTTTATCAATTAAGTTTAATTCATATTTTTCTGCATATTTTAGGCTAATTTCTTCTTGAGATATTAAACAAATCCTTTTTTTACAGATAAATTCAGTTTGATATAAAAATTCTTTTAAAAATTCATCAGATTCTCCAGGACAGTCTTCATCATCAAATTCTGGAAGAAATGTAATTGCATAGTCGAAGTCATTTTTATGAAATTTAACGTCTAACCAATCCATTTCGTATTTTGAGATTCTTACTTTTTGACTAGCTTCATTTATATTTTCACGTAATTTTTTGAATTGGGAGTCTTCTAAAACTAGAGCTTGGTATTTTGATTTATCTTTTATAGGTTTTGGCATTGGAGGCATAATTTTGAATTCTTTATAGATTGGTAATGTGTTTTTTTCTTGTATATAAAGAGGTTTTCGGGGTTGAAATAAGGATGTTTCGATAATTATGTCTCCAAGTTCTGCCATTGGATCAATTATTGAGAAGATTTTTTCTTCTTTGTGAAGTTCAAGTTTGTATGCACAGTAGTTTACTAAAAAGTGTGATAAATAATTTTCATCTTCATTAATTTTATAGTTTCTTTCAATTAAAATGTCTCCGATTAAATCATAAACTTTAATTGCTGTGTTTTTGTAGTCGATTTCAACTTTTTCTAAAGATTGATATTTTGTTTGCTTGTTTTCATTTTCTTTTAAATAAATTCCATCAAAGCATCTTGAGTAAAAAACTAAATTATATGTTATTTGGGTTAATTCTTTTTCATCTTTTGCTTGAATTTCAAAGGTTTCTTTGTCGATTTGTGTGAATTCTTGGTTTAAAATTGTTTTTATTTCTAATTTTGCGAATTCTTCTAAATAATTAAACGATTTTAGGATTATTTTATACATAGTATTTTTATTATTATGTTTATTAAAAAGGTTAGTATTAATTTGTTGTATATTTGAGTAACAAAATATTTAAATGATAGTTAAGAGATTATTATATGAGTAATCCTAGGTTAGAATTTTTAATTAATGGTTTAAGTGATTTTATTGAACAAAAAAAAGTTGAAGATAAAAAAGTTAAGTTTCCTAAGTATTTGCGAGGAAATGATGAAAGTCTTAAAGAATTTAGATTGAGAAATCAAATTGATGATTTAAAGAATTTTGGAGAAAATTTATTAGTTATTTCTGGAATTGGGTCTATAGGATATTTTATTTGTTCAAATTATGATGTTATTGAAAATATTGTATATAAAATTTTTAAATAAATATTTTTATTTTATGATTATATAGCCTGTTTTTGAGGTTTTGTCATCTTTAATTGTATAGCCTTTTTCTTCAATTTGATTTCTTAGTTCATCAGCTTTTGACCAATCTTTATTTTCTTTGGCAATTTTTCTTTCTTCTGCTAAGTTTATAATTTCTTTTGGAGTTTCTTCTTGTTTTTCTAATAATCCTAGTACAATGTCAGTTTTTTCTAAATATTCTTTTATTTTATTTAGGTCTAGTTGTGTGATATTTTGAATTTTGTTTATTTTATTCATAAATTCATATAGACTTGCCATTGCGATACTTGTGTTTAAATCATCTTCTATTCCTTTTGTGAACACTTTTTCTGTATTTTGGATAATTTGTCCTATGTTTTCATCACTTTTAGGATTTTGGGTTGCTTCTTGGTTTTGAATTTTTTGATAGAAACTATTTATTTTTTTGATATTTTGGACTCCTGTTTTTAGTGATTCAAATGTGAAGTTTAATGATTTTCTGTAATGAGTTCTTAAGACTAGTTCTCTAAAGGCAATTGGTGAGTATCCTTGGTCTATTAAGTCTTGGATTGTGTAAACATTTCCTAAAGATTTACTCATTTTTTCGCTGTTTACTTGAAGATGAGCGTTATGAATCCAAAAATTTACTTTTGTTACAGCTCCTGAACATGTATTTTGAGCAATTTCGTTTTCGTGATGAACTGGGATGTGTTCGATTCCTCCTGTGTGGATGTCAAATTCTTTTCCTAGGTATTTTGCGGACATTGCTGAACATTCGATATGCCAACCAGGAAATCCTTCTCCAAATGGAGCATTCCATTTCATTATGTGATTTTTATTTTCTCCTGTTGTGAATTTCCATAGGGCGAAATCTTGTTGATTGTGTTTTTCAGAATTTTGTTCAATTCTTTCTTGAGTATTTTCTTGTTTTTCTGCTAGAGTTTGACCTGATAATTTCCCATAATCTTTGAATTTTGCTACATCAAAATAAATTCCATCTGATGTTTTATATGCAAAATCTTTTTTTAGAAGAGTTTCTACCATTTCTATTTGTTCTGGAATTTCTTCTGTTGCTTTTGGCATATATGTTGGAAATTCAATATTTAATCTTTTTAGGTCATTTGTGTAGATATTTGTATAGAATTCTGCAATTTCATAAGGATTTTTATTTTCTTTTTTAGCTGCTTTTTCCATTTTGTCTTCTCCTTCATCTTCATCTGAAGTTAAGTGTCCGACATCAGTTATATTTTGAACAGAAATTACTTTGTAACCTAGGAATTTTAGACTTCTTCGAACTGTATCTTGAAAAATAGCTGCCCTCATATTTCCGATGTGTTGATATGAATAAACAGTTGGACCACAAGAATAGATTTTGGCTTCTCCGTTTTTTACGGGCTTGAAATCTTCTTTTTTTCTTGTTAGTGTGTTGTATAATTGTAACATAATTTATTATGTTTTTATTTATTTATAAAATTGTTGGGTTTTTAGAATTAATTTTGATTTTTATTATGTTGAAAAATAAAATTATTTTTTATTTTATCTTTTTTTAGGTACTTCAAAATTTGGGTTTATTATTTCCCAATTTCCTAAACTCGCTTTTAATGTTTCAATTTTTTGTTCAGTTTTTGTAACTTCACCTTTTGAATTGAAAATTGATTTTGTATAAGAAATCACTAATTCAGATTTTAAACTTTCGGTTGTAAAATATTTAGTTGTTTTAGCTAATTCAAAATTTTTTGAATTTAATTTTTGTCCAGGAGTTGAGACAATTTCATTATATTTGTTTTCTCCAAATTTAATACCTGCACTATTTTTTAAGTTTAATTCTTTTACAACAATATTACTTAGTTTTATTAAATTTGAGGTTGAACCTTTAAAATATGTTAAATCAGCTTTTATTACATTATTATCTAAAGTGTCTAAAATAAATGGACTAGGAATTGAAAAATCCACATTAAATTTTAAATCAGTATTTTTAAATTCTATTGATTTAATTTGATTTACAATTTTAGCATTTTGAAATAATTCACATTTATCTTGTTTAGAACATCTATATTCTAAATAATCACCTTTTTCACCTTTACAACCTAGAGTTGGATGAGTTTTTGTAACATCTTCTGGACATGAACAAAATGTTTCATCATTTGATTCTTCAGCAATTCCATTTCCACATACATCTTTTTCTATTTCCTCTGAAATAATACATTTTGAAGTTTCTTTATCAAGAACATATTTTATATAAGGTGTATTTTGTTCTTCACATATTGGAACTTTTGTACATCCTGAAAAAAATAATGAAAATGTCATAATCATTAGAAATAATAAGTTTATTTTTTTTAGTTTCATTTTTATTTTTAAAAATATAATTTTAAAATTTAATTAAAATTATTGTTTATTTTATTTAACTGTTACAGTTAATGTTTTTGTTTCTTCTCCTCCATATAATGAAAAAGTTAAATAGTAAGTTCCAACTGTCCCAGTAGTTCCAGGTTTTAAAGTATACATTTTTGCATCTTCTTTTCCAACATCTGCATCAAATCCTGGACCAGTCACTATTAAAGCAGTTGCATCAGTAGTTCCATCTTCATCAACTACATCATATGTTACCAAACTTGCACAATTAGTATTTAATTCTCCAGCTCCACAATCTATTAATGAACCATATGCTCTAGCTTTAATAAAAATATTTGTTTTTCCACCTATTTTTACATCAATACTTGGTTCAGGTAATACTGCTAAGTTATCTGGGGATGCTTTTACATCATTTAATTTTAATTGTTGATTTTCTCCAATTTGATCATCAAATCCTTCAACTCCTTTGCTTACTAAGGAATTTACGAATCCGATTACTAATCCTAAAACTACCATACCAATAATTAACATGATAATTAGGTTAAGACTCATCTCAACCGCTCCTTTTTTTTGAAATTTCTTATTCATATGTATTTTTTGAAAGTTTTTCTTATTTAAAGTTTGTTTAATAAAGTGAGTAGTAATAGATTAAATGTTAAAATGAATTGTTTGTAGATTATTTGAATAATAAAAAGATAATAATAAATTAAAAAAATTATTTAATTGCAAAAGCTTTTTTTATTTTTTTTAAACCTTCTGTTCCTTCTGGAATTTGAGCAATTATTTCATTAATATTTCCTCCTAAACAAGTAATAAATTCTTTATTTGCGCTAGAATTTCTTTGAGAAAATATTCCACTTTTTGCATTACCAAGTGGATGAGCCTTTGGATATATTTTCTCTAATTTGTCTTTATCAAGATCTCCACTTTTTTCCATTAATTCTTTTATATGACTTGCTAAAATTTCTTGTGCGGATTTATTTTCTAATGTTGATTCTGGTTTAATTTCTTCTATTGAGTTTGGAGTAATTAATTGATAAACACACCCATTTAATACAGGATTATTATTTGGAGTTTTTAGAGTATCAATTAAATCAGTTTGATTACAACTTGAAATGATTTTTAAAAGTCCAGAGTCTGTATCTTTTTCTAATTTACCATCGGGAAGGTTTGACATTTTTCCCAATAATGCTTTTTGAAAATTTTTACCATTTTCATCTTTCATTGGAAGCATAATTGTTGAAGTTTCTCCAGTTTCAGTTACATATAATGGAACTGCAATTTTTCTATTTAAAGATTCTTCGTAACTAATTATTAATTCAGAGGCTTTTTGCCAATTTTGATGTGCAGGTTTATACCCAGGTCCCAACGTACTTTTTAATAATTTAATTTTTGTTTCTTCAGATCCTTGAATTCCATCTAATAATAATTTTTTAGCTTTAATAGTTTCGTATGCTTGAGAAACTTCTTCATTTTTTCTTATTATTTCTTCTGAAGCAATTTCAGGAGTTTTGTCTATTAAATATCCTATAATAATGTTTTTTGTTTCTTTACGTCTTTCTTCTACATAATCTTGTAAACCATTGTAATCATTAATATCTGGTTTAGCAGTTCTTTTTTCTAAATCATTTAGTCTTTGTTCTAGATTTCCATTTTTTTTATTTGCTTTCGATAATTGTTCATTTAGAGTTTGATTTTGTTTGTGTGCATCAGATATTAATTCATAATCGGATTTTGCTATTTTAAGTTCTTTTTCTAAAGTTGTAATTTTTGTTAAATAGTCTGAACTTTCTATTGTTAGTCCATCAATTTCAGTTTCTAATTCTGTAATTCTTGCTTTATAAGTTTTTAAGTCATTTGCTGAAACTAAGGGTGCTTCATCTACTTCTGCAAGTAATTGTTCATAAGCCTTATTATCTCCTTGAACTCTTTTTAATTCTTCTGAAGTTTCCCTTAATCTTTGTTCTAATTTTGCTTTACTTTCAGTTAATTCATTATTTTGTGTTTGTAAAGATCCTACTAAATCTTGAGTTCTTATTATTGAATGAGATTTTATATTATGTTCATATCTACGATTATTTGTGGTAACATTACTAACTATTCCTGAAACTATAGTATTTATGACATTTGAACCATATTTATCTAAAAAAGCATCACTTGCCAATATATTTAATTTTTCATTACTATCATTTCCAAAACTAAATCTTAATCCTCCATATTGTTTTCCTGCTATACCTAAAGCTTTACAAGTACCTCGAGCTAAATTATGATCATTTGAACCTAATTTAATATTTCCTATATTGTATTCTCCAATTCCCATAATATACATAAATTAATCGGGATTTATAAGGATTACTTGTCAGTAGTTATAAAATATTTGAATTTTGATGATAATAATGTAATTTATAATGTAAAATCGATAGATTGATTATTATATTGATTATTTGAATATTTTAAAGAGTAAGTTTTATATTTATTTTGACAAATATTTTTAAAGAATATTAGTTTAAGTTATTTATGACACAAGAAGAGCATATTGTTACACCTTGGGATGTTGAAGGTAAAGTTGATTATGATAAGTTGATTTCTCAGTTTGGGGTTAAATATATTACTGATTCACAGAGAGAGTATTTGAAAGAGTTAGCTGATAAGAAGGGACTTTCTGAACATATTTTTTTGAAGAGAGGGTTATTTTTTGCTCAGATGGATTTGGATAAAATTATTTCTGCTCATAAGGCTGGAGAGAAAATTTTTTTATATACTGGGAGAGCTCCAGGAGGTTCGATGCATACTGGACATTTGATTCCGTTTATGTTTACAAAGTTTTTGCAGGATTTGTTTGATTGTAATTTGTATGTTCAGATTCCTGATGATGAGAAGTTTTTGTTTAAGAAACATTTGACTAGAGATTTAATTGAGGAAATGGTTGAGACCGATTTGGAGCAGATTGCTGGAATTGGGTTTAATCCAGATAAGACTTTTATTTTTAGAAATACTCAATTTATTAGTCTAATGTATCCTTTAGTTTTGGAAACTGCTAAGAGAATTACTTTTTCGCAGGCTCGAAATGTTTTTGGGTTTGAAAATTGTTCTAATGTGGGACAAATTTTTTATCCTAGTATGCAGATTGTTCCTAGTTTTTTTGAGAAGGGGTTTTGTTTGATTCCTTGCGCTATTGATCAGAATCCATATTTTTTGCTTCAGAGAGATATTGCGGAGAAGATTGGATTTAATAAGAATTGTACGATTTTGTCGAAGTTTTTGACAGCACTTACTGGACCTGAGGGGAAAATGTCAGCTAGTAATCCTAATCATGCGATTTTGCTTACTGATGAGCCTTCAAAGGTTAAAAAGAAGATTAATAAGCACGCATTTTCTGGTGGTCAGGAGACTTTGGAGTTACATCGCGAGTTAGGTGGAAATTGTGAGATTGATGTTGCTTATCAATGGTTATATACTTTGTTTGAAGAAGATGATTCTGAGATTGAGAGAATTCGGGTTGCTTATTCTTCTGGTGAGATGCTTTCTGGTGAGATTAAAAAATTATTGATTGAGAAGATTAATGATTTACTTGAGAATCATCGGGCTAGTGTTGCTTTGGCTAAGAAATCTGGTTTGCTTGAGAAGTATATGAAGACTGGTGCTTTGGCTAAGGAAATGTGGTCTAAGGATTTTATTTAAATTGGATTTTAAAAAAATTCCAGTTATTTTTTTTCCTGTTGCGTTATTTATTGGAATGATTATTGTTGGTTTAGTTGTTGGAATTTATACTAAATATTTTGGGTGATTTATATTTTAAAGTTATATATTTTACTTTTATTTTCATCTATGAGTTTTTTTATTTCTAGTTCTTTTTCTAGATTAGATGAGTTTTCTGGGTGTTTGTTATTATTTATTAATTCGTTATCAAAGTTTTCTAAGGATTTTGCTAATTCTAAATCTTTTTGAGTTTTGTTTGGCATAATTAGTTATTGTGGTTGGTTATATTTTAATGTTTTTATTTATTTTATAGTAATGCTTATAATTATGATTGATTAGAATGTATTATAATTATGCCTAAAAATACTGAAAAGTTTATGAATATGATAAATGAAACTAATTCGCATATTTATTTTTGGGGAAGTGAGTTTAGTAATCCATTTTATTGTGAATTTCAGTTGGATTCTAATTATTTGTTTAGTAATTCTGAACAGGCATTTATGTATAAAAAAGCTTTAGAGTTTGATAATTTTGAGATTGCTGAGAAAATTTTGAGAACTCCGACGCCTAAGATTTGTAAGGGGCTTGGGAGAGAGATTAAAAATTTTGATGTGAAAATTTGGGATGAAGTATGTTATGAAGTTATGAAGGAGGTTAATTTGGCTAAGTGGTCGCAGAATCCTGATTTGGAGAAATTATTGATTAATACAGGAAATAAGGTTTTAGTTGAGGGGTCGCCGTTTGATGATATTTGGGGTGTGAAGTTGAGATATGATGATCCGTTGATTTTAGATGAGAGGAATTGGAATGGGAAGAATTATTTATTGTAGCTGGATTAGCAACATCAATTTTATTACCAAATACAAATTACGGTAATTTATTTTTGACTAGTGGTTTTGGAGTAGGATTAATTTTAGTTTTATTAGGAGTTTTTGCAGTTGCAAAAAGAGTTTTATAAAATGGAACTAGTAAGAGTAAATTCTACTAATGTAAATTCAATTGGATATGAACCTCAAAATAAAAATTTAGAAGTTAAATTCCATAATAATAAACATTATAAATATTTTAATGTTCCAGCAGAATTACATAAGAATTTAATGTTATCTATTTCAAAAGGCAAATTTTTACATAGATATGTTTATGGAAAATTTGTAGAAATAAAATTAAATTAATTTTATTTTTTTCTAATTAAATACTACTTTCTGATTAATTCTGACCTATTCTGAAAGTCCTGATACTTTTCTTATATTTTTGGTATCAATTCTTGAAAGCATACATTATTCTTGTAATTTTCTTGTAATTTTGGGTTTATTTGTACACATTACTTCTTTTATCAACTTTTAGAACTAATATTAATAATTTATCATCTTTTATTTCTAGAATTACTCTTAAATTTCCAACTCTTAATCTGAAAAAAGGATTTCCAACTAATTTTTTAACATAAGAATAAGGATTTTTAGTAATTTTATCTAATTTTTCAATTACTCGAATTTGATCTTTTAATTCTAATTTGTTAAGTTGCTTCTCAAAAGTTTTAGCATAATCTAAAATATACAATTTACAAACCTAATTTTTTCTTTAAATCTTCGTGAGAAATAGTATTTCCTGTTTTGAAATCGTGTTGTGCCTGCTTGATGTCTTCTAAATCTTCAAGAGTTAAAATATCATCAATGTCGGCTTTATTTTCTTGTAGTTCTTCAATTTGTTTTTTTAATAAATTAAATTCTGCTCGAGTTACAGTTTCAGGCATAATTATAATAGTGTTTGAAATTATTTAAACTTATTGTTTAATTTTTGAATAATTGTTATATTTTTGAATAGTTTTTGAATAAATTCTGAAAGTTCATGTATTTTTCTTGTATTTTTGTTTTCAATTGTTTATAATTTATTTTCAAATATTTTTCTTGTCAATTTACATCAATTCGAAGATTTGTTTTATTTTTTTGAAGCTTAAATCTAGATTATAACTTGATAATATAAATACATTATTTTTTATTATTTTGAATATTATTTTAATATCATTATCTTTGTTAGAAACTTTATTGTATATAAATCTAATTTATATGAAGAAATAAAGGCATATTTATGAGGATTAATTTTAAGATGATTTAATCTATTTCTAATTAAACTAACAAAAACTTTATCATAATTATTTAATTAATTTCTAAATTTTGCTTTTAAAATTAGATTATAACTCATTTTATTCAAATGATTTATTAAATTCTTCTTCAGTCATATAATCTCCTTCATTAAAAGATTTAATTGCCATATCACTGATTTTTTGTAAATCCTCTTCTGAAAATGGGGCTTGTTGAATATCTTCTGGAGAAAAGGTTGGTTCTATTTGATTTAAGGTTTCACTAGTCATAATAATATTAATAGTTTAAATTATTTAAACTTATTGTTTAATTCTGATATTTTTCTGCTCAATTCTGAAAAGTATTTGTTTTTTGATATTTTGTCGCTATTTGTTTTTATTTGATATTAAAATCCATTTTACTATCAATAATTCTATGGATTACAATATACTCTGATTTAATTTTATAATAAATAATGTATCATCAACAAATTAATTCTCTAAAATTATTATTTTCAAAACAAATTTTTCCAAATTTCGGATATAGTTTTAAATTATTAAAACTAGATTTAAATTTTTTTGAAATATTTTTTACTAAATTGAAAGAGTAAAAGTTACGATAAATAAATATTCCATCTAAATCAGATTCTGCTTTAGTTAAAACAATTAATTTAAGCATTTTAAAAGAATTTTTTATCTATTGATATTGATTCTTTTTAATTGGAGATTTTGTATTTTCTAAGTCTCTTATTATTTTTTCAGTTGAATTTATTTTTTCAGTTAATATTTGGACAATATATTCATTTATTGACAAATTTATTTTTCTTGCTTTAATTTCTATTTTCTTGAATAATTCTATGTCTAAATTTAATGTTATTTCTTCCATATTTAGAATAGTGAATTTAATTTTATAATTTATTAGTTGTATTTTGAAACTTTATTTGTGTTTTATTATAACTAATTTATTGTAAAGTTAAATTTCTTGAAAACTTAAATTAAATTAAATCATCTACTTGAGTGTTTAATTCGTTTTCATCAAAAACTGCTTGATCTACAACTTCGTCATCAGTAATATCTGTAGTTGGAGTTAAATCATCTGAACATCCTGCTGATAATAATCCGAATATAGATAGAAATATTGCAATAATTATTTTTAGGTATTTATTCATTTTTTACCTCCCTTTTCAGTTGTTTCCCCTTGAGTTTTAGAGGAATTTGATTTGGTATTAATTTCATATTTTCCTCTTTTAGCTATTTCTTCTTTAATTTTATTTTCTTTTAAAGCTTTATCTTTAAAATTTTTATCTTTTCTTATTTTTGCTTCTTTTCTTACTTTATCTTTTTTATCTTTTGGAGCCTTATCTAAAGCAGATTTTAAACTTTGTATTAATTCAGATGTTTTCATTTCGCCAGATTGAATTTTAGCAATTATTTCTGGATCATCAACACCCAATTTTGTTAAAAACCTATTAGTATTTTTTAAATGAATTGCTTTTACTTTTTCTTGTATTTCAGTTTTATGAAATTCATTATTTTTTGCTTTTACTTTTTGACTTTCTGCTTTTAATTCTGCGATTTCTGTTGAGTCTAAGTTTTCTCTTGTTAATGCTTTAAATTGGGCACTTAATTCATTTGCTTTAGATTTTAAAACTTCAAATTCAACTTCTAATTCTTCAGAGGG
>Ga0193952_1000678_pt1 | contig 13753 bp, 15 predicted proteins | sample BB_3_MG_FD_140368 | JGI IMG/M metagenome (GOLD analysis project Ga0193952, IMG submission 140368) | Microbial mat bacterial communities from the Broadkill River, Lewes, Delaware, United States - BB_3_MG | ecosystem: Environmental > Aquatic > Freshwater > River > Microbial mats | place: USA... | reverse complement strand
CTGGGCTTACTACTTCACTTGTAAATAGGTAATGTTGTTTTTTGTTTTCCATTTTTGTTTTCCATTCTTTTGTTTTCCGTAAAAGACTATCGTCTTTCATCTGTTTTCCATTGCTTTGTTGTCCATCTTTGTTTTCCTATGAATCTTAAAAAAGATTTTGAAAAGTAAAAATTTTTAATAAAGTATGAACTAGCTACATCTCTGTAAAAAGTAACGAATTGTATCGAAAAAGTACTATGTATTTTCTTTTAGAAAGTATAGTACTTAAATTTCTTAAGATAAAAGTTTCTGTTCTGATAATATTGATATAACTATTAGTACATATAATAATAACTTATACTAATACAATAGTCAATTTTAGTTGTATTTTTTACTTAAGTTATTTTTATATTTAAATAGTATATTATATATTTGATTTAACTATGAAAATTAAGGAAGAATAATGTTTAATTATGCAAATAACATTTCAATCAAAGCAAGAATTACAATAATTGCTTTCTTTGCAATACTCTATTTAACACTAGGATTAGCGGTGAGTTACTATTCATTAAGTAAAATTAAAAATGATTTTGCAAGTATGAATGAAAATGAACTTGCCGTAAAAGATAAAGTGCAAGAAACAATTCAACTAGTACAACAAATGAATAGTTTAGTTACAGTGGCATCCATTGCAGAAGAAGTAACTGATCAAACTTTTATGAAAACACAAGAATTGCATAATAAAATTTCCAAAAACATAGAATATGTCAAATCATACTCAAATGGAGATGATGAAAAATTAATCAAAACAATAAATTTGGTTGAAAAAAGATACTCTAGTTTTTATAAAATTGCTTCTAGTTTGCATTTAAGTTTTAAAATAGATTTTGATGATGGAATAGATGAGATTATTGGTTTGGATACTATTAGTAAAAAAATGGCACAAGAGTTAATTTTATTATCAAAACTCGCTACAAATAAATTTGAAAAAACAACGAATTCAATTTTTCACTTAATGGATTTAGTTAAAATGTCTACTGCAATTGGTTCTGCTATAGCAATTTTACTCTTTGTAATATTTACTACTATTTTTGCAAATTCAATGATTCGGGCAATTAATGAGTTTCAAGAAGGTTTACTTTCATTCTTTAAATATTTAAATAAAGAATCTACAACAGTACAATTATTAAATGATAAAAATAAAAACGAAGTAAGTAAAATGGCTAAAATGGTCAATAAAAGCATATCAAAAATAGAAAATTCATTAATTGAGGATCAACATATAATAGAAGAGGTTTCTAGAATTGTACTTGCAGTAAGTAGTGGTAAGTTAAGTGAAAGAATTAATGTAAAATCAACAAATCCAACATTAAATGAATTAACAGATGTAATAAATGAAATGATGAAAAGTTTACAATCGACTATTATTCACTCACTTAAAACTTTAGAGTTATATCAAAATCATGATTATAGGGCCAAAACATCTATTGAATGTACAGGTGAACTGAAAGATTTGATGCAAGGTATTGACAAATTGGGTGAAACCATTTCTTTAATGTTAGTTACAAATAAAAAAAATGGTTTATCCTTAACAGATGACGCAAATGGGCTTACGCAAAATATTGATAAATTAAGTGTAAATACAACAAATTCTGCTGTTAAATTAGAACATACAGCAACTGCACTAGAAGATATTACAGAAAATATAAGAGCTAATAGTCAAAATGTTAATCAAATGTCACAATATGCATCCGAAGTTACAATTTCTGTAGAAAATGGCCAAAAACTTGCAAGTAAAACTACTCTTGCAATGGATGAAATAAATGCTGAAGTTAATTCCATTAACGAAGCAATTACTGTAATTGATCAAATAGCATTTCAAACAAATATTCTTTCACTCAATGCTGCAGTTGAAGCCGCAACTGCTGGAGAAGCTGGAAAAGGTTTTGCTGTTGTAGCACAAGAGGTTCGAACATTAGCAAGCCGATCAGCTGAAGCTGCAAATAAAATTAAACTCATCGTTGAAAAAGCCTCTAACAAAGCAAATTCTGGAAAATCTATAGCTGATAATATGAGTAGTGATTATGCTAAATTAAACGATAATATAACAAGAACGATAAGTTTAATTACAAAAGTACAAACATCATCTCAAGAACAATTAGGTGCAATTGAACAGATTAATGATGCAGTATCACATTTAGATAAAGAAACACAAGAAAATGCCTCTGTTGCAACGCTTGCACATAATGTAGCAATTCAAACTTCTACAATGGCTCAAGCAATCGTAGACAATGCAAATGCAAAAGAATTTGCGGGGAAAAACACACTAGATAATATCTCACAAAAACAAGTTCACAACTATAAACAGGAGGAAAAGACTATATTATAAAATATAAATTTTACCATCTTTTATAGTTAGAAAATAAAAAAGGAAAATCAAAATGAAAAAATTATTTGCTCTAGTAGCTTTATTTTTTGCAATTAGTGTCTTTGCATCAAGTGGTAAATCTCTTGCTGCTAAATTAGGGATTAGTGCCTCATCCAAAGCTTCTACACAGTGGGTAAGGGTATTTAAAAAAGCCAAAAAAATGAAAAAATTTGGAATAGATACATTGAGTGATTCTGATAAATCAGAATTAAAAAAATATTTAATAAGTCATGCTGCTGATTCTGATACTCCAGAAGCCGCAGGTATGTAGTATTGGGAGAAATAAAATAATGACAAAAAAACTTATACTCAGTTCAATAACATCAGTTGCAATTTTAACAACAAGTTTAAATGCTATTACATTAGATGAAAGAATATCAAAGTTAGAAAAAATTATTCTGCAACAACAATCAACAATAAAACAACTTTCAAGAGGAAACAACCAAGCTCTAGAAGAAGAGATTGAAGAACTTGATGAAAGATTAGAAACAGTAGAAACACGAAGTTTTACAGATAAAATTCAATTAGGTCTTGGAATAAGAGTTGAAGCTAATAATGTTAGTACAACTTATGCAGATGGTTCAAAACCAGAGAATGAAGATCTTATTTGGAGAACAAAACTTAATCTAAATTTGAAATCTAAAATTTCTAATAATTTAAAATTTACAGGTAGATTGTCATCATATAAAAATTGGGGTGATTCAAATACTAATACAACAGCTTACGCAAATATAGATTCAAGACAAGGAAGAACACCTGATAATAGTAGTTCACTATACGTTGAGAGAGCTTATATTGATTGGATTCTAAATTCTGGTTCAACCATTCCAGTAACTATGACATTAGGGAGACAACCATCAAGTGATGGTCCTAGTTATCAGATTAAAGAAGGTATGACAAGAAAAGGTACTTATGATGCACTAGCATTTGATGGTGCAGCAGATGGTATTGTATTTACAGCAAATTTAGATAAACTACTACAATCTACCTCAGCTCGAATTGCTTATGGTACTCCATCAAATACAAGTAACAATGGTTCTGCTAGTTCAGCTGTCAAAGACACAAAAGTTACAGGTTTATTTATAGATACTGCTATCGAAGATTTTGGTAATAATAATCTCTTTCAAATTTATCACGTAATAGCAAAAGACTTTAATGCTGATGCAAGTGGGATAGCAGGTGCAAATGACACAAATGTTGGAGATTTTGATGTTAGTGGAATGATGTTTGAAGTTAGCAAATTAAAAAACTTTGATTTCTTTGCGCATTATGCAAGATCTGTAGCGAAACCTAATGGAAAAAGTATGTTGAATAACGGTGCTTACTATGGTTTATTATCATCAAATTCAAGTTTAACAAATGGATCAAATGAAGATAAATCAGGTAATGCTATATGGATAGGAACAAGATATAACTTTACCAATGGATGGGCATTAGGTGCAGAGTACAACAAAGGAAGTAAAAACTGGTTTAGTTTTACATATGCTCCAAATGATCCTCTGAACAAATTAGCAACAAGAGGTACCGCAACAGAAGTTTACCTCTCTAAGGCAATAAATAAATATGCAAATATTAGATTAGGTCATATTCAAATTGATTATGATTACACAGGAAGTGGACAACATTTAGGGAGTCCAATGAAAATTAATTCTATGCTTGGAACAAATGTAATAAAAGAAAAACAAAATACTTATTTGACTTTTAACTTATTATTTTAATTATCAGATATCAAAAAAGATCTAGAATATTTTCTAGATCTTTTAAGTTTTATAGGATTGTAAATCTATTCTACAGTAACAGATTTTGCTAAGTTTCTAGGCATATCTACATCATTTCCTAGTCTAACACTAATCTCCATTGAAAGTACTTGTAAAACTATTAACATTTCAAAAAATTCTAACATATAATGATCACGAGGTTTCGTTTTTACAAAATCATCTGCTAATTCAAAATCAAGAGACGAGATAGCACATATTGTACTATCTCTTGCACTCAATTCTTCTACATTTGATTTAATTTTATCATAATGTAAATGTTGAGGCATAAGTGCAATAGTAAACAGTTCAGGATCTGCTAAAGCAATAGGTCCATGTTTCATCTCACCTGCTGGATAACCTTCTGCATGCAAATAACTTATCTCTTTTAACTTTAAAGCACCTTCTAAAGCTAATGGAAAAAATACATCACGACCTATAAAAAAGAATCCATGCCCATGTAAGTATCTTTTGGAAAGTCTTTTGCATTTTTCATGTACTTTATCAACTACCTCTAAACTAGAAGGTACCTCTCTTAATACTCTTATTTGTTCATTTAAATCATCTTGAGATATCTCATCTTTTGCTTTTGCAAAATATAAAGCCATCATCCATAAAACAACTGTTTGTGTAGAAAATGCTTTTGTACTAGCTACCCCTTTTTCAATACCAGCTCGAGTTAAAATAGTAGCATCCGCTATTCGTGTCATAGAAGAGTTATCTACATTACAAACTGCGATTGAATTCAGCCCTGCCTTTTTAGCCATCTTTAAAGCTTCTAAAGTATCTGCTGTTTCTCCACTTTGAGAAATTACGATAAATAAAGTATCATCTTTTAGTAAAGGTTCTTTATATCTAAACTCACTTGCTATTTCTACTGTACATCTTACTTTTGTAAGTCTTTCAAACAAATAACTAGCAGTTAATCCAGCATGATACGATGTTCCACAAGCGCAAATTTTAATCTCATTTATCCCTTCAATAATACTTGAATCCACCTCATCAAATATGATATTCTCATCGGCTATACGACCTAACATACTATCAATTACTACATCGCTTTGCTCATAAATCTCTTTTTCCATAAAAAATCTATAGCCATCTTTTTGAGCGAATTGTTTTGATGTTGAAAGAGTTGACCAGACTACATCTTCACTAAAGTTGAGTGAACAATTTGTAGCAACACCACTTACTCCATCTTCTAAATAAACTACATCTTTTGCATGACCTATTAAAGGTGCATCAGAAGAAGCAAAAAAGATCTCTGTACCATCTTCTGTTTCATTTTTTGCTATTGCCATAGGAGAACCATGTTTCATAAAAAATATTTTATTTGGTTCTGATTTTGTAATTAAAAGTATAGAGTATGCACCTTCAAGTCTTTTGATTGTTTTATTAAATGATTCATCAGCATTATTATTTTGATTAAAATAAAATTCAAAAAGATGCACTATTACTTCAGTATCTGTCTGCGAAACAAATTTATGTCCAGCTTCTATAAGTTCATCTTTGAGTTCTTTGTAGTTTTCTATAATACCATTGTGAACTACGTACGAATATTCACCTAAATGTGGATGTGCGTTAAGTTCTGTTGGTTTACCATGTGTAGCCCATCTTGTATGGCCTATACCAATAGATAAATTATCTTTTGTTAATACACATTCTTTATGTGAAACTTTTTCTTCTAAGTTTACAATTTTACCTAAAGCTTTGTATATATCAATCGTATCATTATCAAGTATTGCTATTCCTGCACTATCATATCCTCTATACTCTAACTCTTTAAGTCCATCAATTAAAATTTCACTTGTATTTTTAGTTCCTATATATCCAACAATTCCACACATACATTCTCTCTTATTACATAAATTACTATATTTATTATATCAAAATAGTTATTAAGCATTACTATTAGTTTTATTTACAAATATATACTCTTATTGCTATAATACAAAAAAATTAAAGGGCTATTTTGATTACTCTACTCCAAAATAAATTACACAATGAAATACCACTTACAAAACAGATGCAACTTCATATCAAACAGTACAATTCAAATGAACTAGTAACTACTGCGCCACTTACAATAAACATAAATGACAAAGGCACTGCTTTTGGTGGAAGTTTAAGTACTATTACTATTATCTCGTCATGGAGTCTGTGTTGGCTCATTTCTCAAGAGTTAGGTTTTGATAGTAATAATATTGTAGTTATTAAAAATGAAAATTCTTATTTAAAACCGGTTACGAAAGATATAGTTTGTTATACAACAAAACCAAGTAATAATGCAATACAAATTTTAAAAGAAAAGTTAGAAAACAAAGGAAGTGCTTCGATTACCATCAAATCTAAAATAATCGAAGATAACGAAGTATGTGTAGAGTTTGATGGAGTTTATGTCATCAAACTCTAAAAAAGATTAGATTATCCTCTTGCTATAAATACACCTAATAAAGGGATAATAAACACTAATAAAAGTTGCATTCGTATTGACATGATAATCATTTTAGGCATTTTTATTATCTCTTGTGCTATTTTTCTGCTTTTCCTAAAATACAGTGTAGGGTAAATGGAAAAAAGAAAAACGATAGCAAATAAAGTTAATTTTACATGAAAAAGTGGGTTTGAACTATAAAAACCAGTATCTTTTCCTACACTTAGCCATAAAGACAACCCTGCCACAAATGTTAATAAAACACTGATAGCATAAATCACATCAAGAAAGATGATTTTCTTTAACTCTTTTTTTGTAACTTCGGAAGAGATTATTAAGTGTTGCATCACTAAAGTAGATGCTAAACTCATTATTCCTATAAAGTGTATATATCTAAAAACTATTTCTGTCATATATTTCCTTTTTTGTATCATTCTGGCGAATTATATAGAAAAATATTGTATTTTAGCTTTGAATTATTTTCTAAAAGATATAATCCATTTAAATTTAAAGGATAACTATGAAATTTTATTTAAAACTCCTATTAATATTAGGAATAACTGCACTTATCACAACACAATCGTATGCTTCTAAAAAAGTACGATGGAAATTAGCTATGACGTGGCCAAAAACATTAACACCACTGAGTACTATACCATTACGTGTTTCAACTCTTGTAAAAGAGATGACTGATGGAAAATTTATCATCAAAGTACATGGAAAAGGGATACACAAAGCACCCTTAGGTATTTTAAATATGGTAAAAAACAAAAACTATGAGATGGGTCACTCTTCTGCTTATTATTATAAAGGTCAAGATATTGCAACTGCTTTACTTACTACATCTCCTTTTAGTATGACAACTGCTGAACAGCATGCTTGGTATTACTATGGAGGTGGGGAAGCTCTGAGCCAAAAGGTATTTGATAAATTCAATGTTAATTTATATCCTGGTGGAAACACAGGAGTTCAAATGGGTGGATGGTTTAAAGAAGAGATCAATACTTTAGAAGACTTAAAAGGTTTAAAGATGAGAATACCAGGAATGGCAGGTGAAGTATTTGCTAAACTTGGAGTAAATGTTACAAATATTCCTGGAGGAGAATTATATACTTCCCTTGATAGAGGAACTATTGATGCTGTTGAGTTTGTAAGTCCAGGACTTGATATAAAAATGGGTTTTCATAAAATAGCACCTTATTATTATACAGGATGGCATGAACCAGCTTCAGAGATGCACTTTTTTGTAAATCAAAGAGCCTTTAAAAAACTCCCTAAAAACTATCAAGTTATATTAAAAACTGCAATTAAAGTTGCAAGTGCAGAGATGTATCCAGATAATTTTAATAAAAATGTAGTAGCCTGGGAACAGATGAAAAAAGAGTTTCCAAATATCAAAATAAAAACATTTCCAAAACCAGTTTTACAAGCTATGAAAAAATCTACAGATGAAGTGATAAAAAAATACTCAAAAGAAAATGCACTGTTTAAAGAGATCTATGAATCACAACAAAACTACCTAAAAAAAGCTAGAAAATGGACAACTATTTCTGAATACGATTATATCTCTACATCAAATAGTGTGAAGTAATTCAATGCCAACTTGGGATACTATTTTAGAAAATGAGAAACAAAAGGAATATTTTAAAACATTAGAAACTTTTATTGATAATGAATACAAAACAAAAAATATCTATCCAGCTAAAGATAAAATATTTGCAGCTTTTGATTTAACACCATATAACAATTTAAAAGTAGTAATCTTAGGGCAAGATCCTTATCATCAAAAAGGTCAAGCTCAAGGACTCGCTTTCTCAACACCGGCTTCTATGAAAAATCCCCCTTCAATGGTAAATATTTTAAAAGAAGTTCACTCAGATATCGGAAGTTCTTTTTGTGATGATGGTGATTTAACCCCTTGGGCACAACAAGGTGTACTACTTATAAATGCAGTTTTAACAGTAGAAGATAGTTCGGCAAACTCTCATAAGAAAAAAGGATGGGAGCTATTTACAGATAATATAATCAAATATATTTCACAACACAATGAAAATATTATTTTCATACTTTGGGGTACTCCTGCAATTAAAAAAACAAAAATTATTGATGAGAAAAAACATTATATATTAACAGCGCCTCACCCTAGTCCACTTTCAGCTTATCGTGGTTTTTTTGGTTGTAAACATTTCTCTCAAACCAATAAAATCTTAAAGTCAATAGATAAAAGAGAGATAAAATGGTAAATTTATACAACTCAATAGATTTACTTTTTATGGTAACTATTATACTTTTAACAAAAATAAGTTATGATAAAAAAATATATGTCAAAATATTTGAATATTTTAAAATATTTATGGCGATTACTATTAGTGCGAAACTCTCACCTTATACTGCCATTTTATTGCAAAAACTTTACATCACTAAAGCAGATACATACACTACACTTACTTTAATTGCATTTGCTGTGAATATTACTATTTTATATTTTGGATGGAGATATATTTTTGCATTTTCAAATAAATTTATACAAAATACAAAAATCAGAACTATTTTAGCGAAAATATTTACTTTTTTAGAAGTTTTTACCCTTATTACTTTTAGCATATATATTGTGATGCAGCTTTATATTTCAAAAATATATCTCTATAAAAGTATAAAAAAAAGTTACTCTTATCCAAAAATCGAAAAATTTTATAATAGCTTTTTAAATGATGATTTTGTAAATATGGTTTTAAATTCTGATACAGGTACAAATCATAAAGAGATAATTTTTAAAAGTTTTAAAAATAGTTTTTAATTTAAAAGTCATCGCCTTACAGATGACTTTTAATAAAAGATGATTAATAAACTTTAGGAGGAAATTAATCTATCGTTTTGACGCTTGTAAAAATTATACTACTCAAGTGTTAATTGATTGTTAGTTTTTTATCTAATTTTATTTTATAATATTATTTTTATATTTATAATCATTTATTATAGCTGTAAGTTTCTCATAAAATTTGATGCTATATTTTCCGCTCGACTTTTAAATACAATTCCAACTTGAGGTTCATACAAGGTATCAATTGTTTCAAAAAACATAACTAACCACGAACCAAACTTTTCTCGGCTAAGAGGAAGATCAAAATGTGCTCTCATTGGATTGCCATTATATTCTGGATCTTGCAAAGCAATCATTGCCCAAAAATTTGTCAAAATTTTAATGTGTTCTTGCCATTCATCATTTTTTATATCAGATCCTAGTTTATCACGAAATACTTGTGCTACTTCTCCATCTTCTTGTAAAATTTTTGTATAAAATGTGATAACCATCTCATTTATATTTTCTTTATTGATTGTTGTATGTTTTGTGCTAAATTGCATTTTATCTCTTTCTTGTGTTATTTTATATGCTTCTTATTATAAATGAATAAGTTTAAAAGAAATTTATATGGTATAATAACTCATTGCATAAGGGATATTAACACTCTTTTAACAATCATGTTATATAATTTAGAAACATAAGGAATAATCATGAAAAAAATAATCGCATCAGCACTATTATGTGCATCTACACTTTTGGCTTCAAACATCGAAATTAAAGATTCATACGTAAGAGCAACACCCCCAGGTCTTCCAAATTCAGCTGCATTTATGACTATAGAAAATGAAACAGCAAAAGATATAAATATCGTAAAAGCATCATCAAAAGTTTCTAAATATGTAGAATTACATACACATGATATGAAAGATGGCGTAATGAAAATGTACCAAGTTCCAAAAATCACTGTTCCTAAAAATGGAAAAGTGATACTTAAACCAGGTGGTTTCCATGTGATGTTTATCGGTCTTCATCATCCACTTAAAACAGGAGAAAAGGTAACTTTTACTTTAGAGCTAGAAAATGGAGACACAAAAACTATCACTGCACCTATCAAAACTGTTATGGGTGGAATGAAACACAAAGGTCATCATAATATGCACCATAATATGAAACACTAATAGATATATGTCTACAGAAAAAAACTCTTCAAATACAAGAGACACAATAATAGCTATATCCATCGTTGCTGTTATTGTAGTGGGATATTTTATGATTGATTTTAATGGTATTTATCAGTCATTTAAAGGGGAGGCTCAGTTCATCACACAAAATAAACAGTGTGATTTACACCAATCTTCTTGTAAAATTAAAATCCAAGATGACACTACATTTGAACTAGAAGTTTCTCCAAAAACGATACCACTTATGGAAGAGCTTACATTTTTTATCAAAAGTAATAATCCAAATTTAGAAAACCTTACCCTAAATATCTATGCAACAAATATGTTTATGGGTGATTTTAATCTCCCTATTAAAAACTTAGGTGATGGAAACTATAAAGCAGTAGGAACACTTCCAACATGTCCAGTAGGTGACATGCAATGGAATGCAGATATAAGAGTAGAAAAAATAAACAAAACTATTGGAGCTCGATTCCAATTTAAAACGGATATATAGATGAATAAATTTTTTAAAATACTAGTAAGTATAGTAGTTGCAGTTATGTTAATCATGATTATCAAACCATACATAGATAACTATAATGAACAAAAAAAATACGACTTTACCGTTAATACAATAGATAGAGAAGTTACAAAAGAGAGTTTTAAAGGGAAAGTTTTAGCTGTATACTTTGGATACACTTACTGTCCGGATGTTTGCCCTACTTCACTTAGCTCACTAGCACAAGCACTTAATGAACTACCTAAAGAAAAAACAAAAAATTTCGTAGGTCTTTTTATCAGTGTAGATCCAGACAGAGATACACTTACAAATCTCAAAGCTTACACTGCATACTTTCATCCAAATTTTCAAGGTGCTACCTCTACAAAAGAAAATATAGATGAGATAACTAGTAGATATAAATCATACTATAAAAAAATAGAGCTAGAAAATTCAGCGATGGGATACTCTGTATCACATACATCATTTATCTATCTTTTTGATGAAGATGGTAACTTTAAAGCAAAGCTAGATCACTTTTCAGACCCTAGTAAAATCAAAAAGAGTCTAGAAGAGGTTTTAAAATAAACCTCTTTTATATTATCAATTAAACAGCAACCTTTTTTATTTGACTAGATAACACGCCAGAAACAAAAGAGTTCAACGATACTCCTGCTTTAATAGCTTCTTTGTATATCTTTTTATGTAGTTCTGGTTCTATTCTTACATTAAATACACCTTTATATGTTTTTTGTGCTTGTCTGCCTAACTGTTCGCAAGTTTTAAGATACTCATTTACGCAAGACTGAAAATTTGTTTCTAATTCTTCGACATTTGTAGCTTCGAAAGTTACTAGGTCATCTATCATCTCTAGTTTCCCAAAAAAACATTTATCTTCATTTGAGTACTCTATTTTTGCTATATAGTCTTTGTATTCCATTATATTACTCATTACAAATCTCCTTTAGTTTCTCTTGTATCTGTTTTACTAGATACGTTTTTAAAATATTATCTGGATGTGGTTTATGTAAATTGATTAAGTTATCTTTTTCTTTATGATAAAATTTTACAGCACTACCTGCACCTTCTATTTTGATATAACCACATGCAATAAGTAATGTAGTTAATTCTGAAAATGTTAAGTCTTTTTTAATCGGACTGGCTAAGAATTTTTTTAATAACTTATCTTTTTTACTCATAAAGAATGGTATCATTATTTAGTTACAAAGTCAATAATTTAAAATAGCTTTTATGTGATAACTTGATGTCGCATTTTGCGACTTCATGTTATCAAAATAACATTTTCAATATTAAATTAAATAGCACACATTACTCTCTTTACTTTCCATTCTTTTTTCAACGAAAAAAAGAACCAAAAATTCTGTTTTAAAGGCTATCGCAATTAATTAATATTTTGGAGTATTCTTATTTATATATTTTAAACAGCAAATAATATTAATAATGATATAATTTATGAAATATATCCAGTTAGACAAAAAATTATACTTTAATTTTTTGTGTGGCTGTAGTATTAAGTACTACTTTCAATATCGACCTTCAATTACTGGTAGACTTAGAGTCTGTAATTAGACATTCAATTGTCAGAAGGAAAAAAAGATGAAAAACTTTATAACTCAGTGGGGCGGTCTTGTGTGGAGATAACTTCGTGTTATTCCCTAACTGGTTGATTGCTGAAAGTGTACCGAACATATAGTTATACAACTAAGATCGATGCAAAGGGGTGATCCTTTGCTCCACACCATAACCTTTTAAAATCATACTACTCAATTACCAAAATAATATATTATTTCCATCCATCCAAAAGTTGATTTACAATGATTAGATTTCAAAAGAAATCAAGGCAGAAAGAATTTCATTCGTAGTAGCTTACATTTAGCAAGTGACTAGAATGAGATTCTTTCTAACGCAGAGTTATGTAGAAAGCTGATTATTTAAATCAACTTTTTAATGTAGGAAGTGTCTTTTTCCTGAGAAATAAAGACTCATACCGAACTCATTTGCAGCTTCGATAATCTCATCATCTCGCACGCTTCCACCTGGTTCAATAACACATTTTACACCAGCTTCAGCTGCCGCATCGATAGAGTCTCTAAATGGGAAGAACGCTTCAGAAGCAAGAACAGAACCTTTTGTATCTAGACCCATGTCTTCTGCTTTTCTTAGAGCAGCTTTAGCAGCATCAACTCTAGAAGTCATACCCATACCAACAGCAACCATTGCAGAGTTTTTAACATACACTACACAGTTAGATTTTGTTAATGAAGCTACTTTATAAGCTATCTCCATATCTTTCTTTTCTTGTGCTGTTGCTTCGATTTTAGTTTTTAATTCTGCATTAGCAACTTCATCATCTTCAACTTTATCAGCATCTTGGTATACAAATCCACCATCAACGATTTTGAAGTTATTAGCATCATCAGCCATCTCTAATTTTGCTGTACCTTGTTTAAATAGTTTGATTCTTTTCTTTCTGTTTAATTCTTCTTCAGCTTCAGGTGTGAAGTCTGCAGCAAATACTACTTCTAAAAAGATTTCATTCATTTTCACGGCAAGTTCGTAATCAACTGTACCATTAACTGCAACTACTCCACCAAAAGCAGATACAGGATCACATTTAAGTGCTTCAGTATAAGACTCTAATAAAGTATCTTTGATAGCAAAACCACATGGAT
>Ga0193952_1000667_pt1 | contig 13912 bp, 17 predicted proteins | sample BB_3_MG_FD_140368 | JGI IMG/M metagenome (GOLD analysis project Ga0193952, IMG submission 140368) | Microbial mat bacterial communities from the Broadkill River, Lewes, Delaware, United States - BB_3_MG | ecosystem: Environmental > Aquatic > Freshwater > River > Microbial mats | place: USA... | reverse complement strand
CTTTTTTTTAATAATTATGATTTTAGCATGATTTCTTGTATATTTAAGGAATTAAATAAGTCCAAAGCTGGACCTATTTATCAATTATTAGTTTTTTGGAAGTAATTTAATAGGAACGATCTGAAACTTAACTTTATCTTATATAATATATATATCAGGTAATTTGTGAGTATTATAATTATTAATACCGTATAAAATACCGTTATTTATTAATAAACTTTATTTATACTCAAAAGATAAACTCTTTTCTTGTACATTAATAATCTGATATTCTTCTTCATTTTTATCTTTTTCTGAAAAGACAATAAACATTTTAGTAGTATTATCTATATTATATTCAACTTTTTTTATTATAAAAAATATTTTATAATTTTCATTTGTGATATATTTAACACGTGATTTGTCATTATTATATTTAAGTATATTATTTTCTAATATACCAAAATCTTTTAGCCTATTAACATACAATTCACTATCTTTAAATGCAACATTAGTTTGTAATTCTTCTAACCTATTTGGAGAAAACACTTTTTGATTAAGCATAATTTGAAATAAATTATATTTAGGAAAAGTATAAATATTATCTTTTATAATTATTCTATTCCAATTATTATTTAAACTTTCATAATGAGTATATAGTAAAAATGTACTTATAATTGTAATAATTACAACTGAAAGTACAGATAACCATTTATTGATTCCATCTGTAAATTCAATTATCCAATTGTATATTTTTGAGGCTCCAAATATACTAAAAAATATCATACAAGTAATAAAAAAAACTTCTAAAAGTGATTTATTAATAAAATCAAAAAAATCTTTTTCACTAGAACTAAAAAGAACTATAAAAAAGACAATAAATAGTACAACGAAAAACTGTACTGGTATTTTTCTACTAACTATAAATAATAGTGTTGAAATTCCAATTATAGTTGTATTTATTATTAGTAATTCTTGATAATTAATAAGATATTTGATTGATTTAAATTCAATTCCATATCTAAATGCACTATAATAATCTACTGTCAATAAAATAACTATTAGTAAAATATGTAAAGAAGAAATATTTCTTCTATTTTCCATTAAATTATTAGATATATCATTCATCATTTCTATAATATCCTTGTTGCTTTTTTTATAATATTCATTCCATTTAACTGAAATGAACATTTTATAATTTAATTAGATTTTTAGTTTGTTGCAATAAATGGAGTAATTGATTTTTCTTTTTCAAATATATCAAGCATTTCTTTTTCTGATTCTATTTCATACATTTTTTCAAATTCATCAATATCAATTTTCTCATCAATAAATAATGTCATTAAAAGATTTATATAACAAACTCTTTTATCAAATTCTTGTAAGTATCCAAAAATTTCATCTTTATTCTTAATTAAAAAATTTTCTATAAAAATTATACTTGCTTCATCTAATTTTAGTAAATTACTAATTCTAAATGAAATTATGTTTTCTTTCATTATGAATTTAACTAGAGCTTCTTGGTATGTTGCAGCATATCCAAATTGATAAGATTCAATATTTACAATTTTTTCTTTATTTTTAATTTCTTTTATAAATTTAGTTATGTAATACAAATCTGTTGCATATAATTCATTATTATCTTTTATATCTTCATCTGTACTTTTAATTAATTCTTTGATAAATTCATAATATTTTTTTACAATATATTTGAAAGATTCATTTTCTTTTATGTAATCATTATCTAACATATTTCTATTTATATACTTTTCAAATTTATCAAATCTATTAATTTTTCCATTTTTAATAAATTCCTTTATATCGTCTTCTGTGAAATATGTATCTATTAAACTAACTAATAGTCTATGGTCTTTACTTTTCCATCTATAAAAACTTTTTTCAGAAATTTCTAAAATTTTAGAAAAAGTGTTTGCATTTATTTTCATATTTTTCCTTGTATTTAAGATTATTAAAATACCATTCTCAATTATAAGAAAATTAAGCTTATTTTAATATAATCTTATATATGATACTTTAAATAATTTGTTCTTATATACAAGAATAATGATTCAAGAGGGTAAAAATGAACACTACAAAAAACAAAAAACAAACTTGGGTTCAAACAATAATTGTTTTTGTTGAAACTACAACAGAATACTTAGAAACTCAATTTGATAAAACTTTTAAAGCAATGAATAGATTTTATACATTATATTTTTATAACACTTTTAAAACAAAATCTTTTAATAAATGGCAGAGAATCTCAAAAAATATTCAAAATAAAATAAATCAAAAAGATGCCGTTCATCAATATGCTACTAAATTATATTTGAATTATTAATTTACTACTAAGCATATAAACTAAATATGTTTAATAGTGAGTTATCTCACTCGGTAACAGCACTTTACCCCGCTGTTATCGTTAGTTTAAAGGGGTAAATAAATTTAAACTCAAAAGGGGTCAAGATGGAAATTATAGAAAAAGGTTTCGTAGTAAATTATGAAGTTCAAAAAATGGGATTAATAAAAGCAGGTGGAGCAGGAAATTATGAGGGGAATCCATATACAGCGTCAATAAAAATAAGAAGTAGCAATTTGATTAGAGATATAAAAGAAGAATTTGGAGAAGTTGACAAAGAAGAATTAGTTGAATTTAGAATTCCTTGCGAATCAAATGCTCAAGTTGCTGAATTAAATAAAATGTTTAGAATCTTAAAAGATAATGGTGTAGTTATTCATTTCGATGGAAATTTACCAAATAAAAATGAAAATTCAGAATTCTTAAAAGTAACTGTACTAAATACGCCTCAACAATTAATGGAAAAATATCACAAAGATATGATTAAAAAAACAGATACAAAAGCAAGTTAAGAGTTAATTCTCTTTACTTGTAATTTAAATTGATAGAGTCCACTAATACTAGTCCCGTGTATTCTACAAATTTAATTTAAAAGGTATTTCTATGTCAAGATTTATTAAAAGAGCTCAACAAAAAGCTCAAGGTTTGTTAAAAAAAGGTGCTGAAAAAGTTAATGAATGTAAAAAAGGTTTAGCCGTTGCTGGTGCAACTGTTGTAACAACTGCATCACAAGCAGCAGTAACTTATGACGCCGCTACTCAAAAATTATCAGGTAATGTTGAAATGGGTGCTTATGAATCAGCTATTCCTATTGTTCTTGCGGTAATGGGTGTAACTATTACTGTTGGTTTAATGTTTGGTCTTTTCTCTAGAGCAAAAAGAGGATAATTTAGTAGTGAGTTTTTCTCACTACTTTTGAAAGGTTAAAAATGTTTACTTTTACTGCTGCAAAAATCATTTCTTCTTTATTTTTTATAGTGATTATTTTTAAGTTTTCATCAGTTTCATTTGAAAAAATGATACAAATTTTTAAAAAGGTTAAATAAATGTCTAAATATATCTTTTTGTTTATCCTATTTTTTTCTTTTTCAAATGCTGAAACCATTTTTAATGGTAAATGTGTAGATAATTTTTTCATTAATAAAAATAATATACTTGTTATTGAATATAGTGATAATACAAAATCAAAAGAATCTAGTTCTCAATATACAATAGATTCATTGGTAAATAACATAGGTTTGTTCTATTATGATTCTTCTACTTCTAAATGTCTATTAGCTACTTCTAAATATTTTGGATTAACAGAAATACAATTTAATTTTATGTCTGCATTAACTGGTCTATTAACTGCATTTTTAATTGTATCTGCAATTCAAAAAAGGGTTTAAAATGGAATTTTTCATAATAGAACTAACAGATAATGAAGCATTAAATTACTTCTTTACTTTTCCAATTTATACAATGTTAATTAGTTTACCTTTTATAGCTATTTTAGATTTAATAAAAAAGATTTAATATGTTTAAACTAATTATATCTCTATTTATTATAACTACTTTTCTAAATGCTTCTTTCCATGCTGTAGATGCTAATCATTCAACTATTGAAAAAATTACAGATAGTCAATATTGTTATTCAAGAAGTTTAGTATCGTATGCTTTACAAGAATATGAAGCTACAAATGTTGGAACATCTAATGAAGTTTCATATTATTGTTTTAATCGTTATAAAACTACTCCTTCAAGTGCTTGGATTGATGCTGATATTTGTAATGGTCCTTCTGTTAGTAATCAAGAAGATGGTATTCCTCAAGGTGGTAGTGTAGTATTACAAAAAAGAGCCTGGTATTTTACAAAAAAGCTATGTTCTAGTATTAATAACACAAAAGATGAAGATGGTGTTGATATTATATATGTTGATGGTATTCCTTATGATGTAACAAAAGTAGAAAATGGTAAATATTTTAATACTTATGATAATACTTTAGTGTGTAATGCATATTTCTTAGCAATTAATAATGATAGTTGTATCCAACCTAATTATGATGAAAGAAATATGGCTGATGCGATTCTAAAAAGAGATAAAATTGCAAGAGATAATAATTTAACTAATGTTAGTGGAATCAATGCTGATACTATTACATATAATGATAATGGCTCTATACAATCTTTTTCTTTTACGGCTAAAGGTTCTGATGGCTCTATTCAATCAATTTATACTGAATTTAATGAAGATGACCCAGTATTTACAGTTGAAGAAGATGGAACAATAACTGAATCAGAATATGTTCCAAATAATGATAGTGGAACTGGTGGCTCAACTGGAGATAATGGAACTGGTAATTCAACCGGTGGAACTGAAAATACTGAAACTATTGAAGATATTGCTCATCAATCTTTACTTATTGCAGATTCTGTTGATAATATTAGTAAACAAGGTAATGTAACAAACGAACATTTAGATAATATAGAATTTAATATTTCTCAAATAAATGAAGCTTTAAATCCTGATTTAAGAAATTCTACTTTAGATAATCCATTAGAAGAAGCAGATACTTATTATGATGATTTTGTAATTCCTGAAATTCAAGAACTTATAACTAATTTTACAAATGATTTTACTATATTAAAAGATACTTACACAGAAAAAATTAATTATATTCAAGAAAATGGTTTTGATTTTAATTATGACTCACAATTATATGAAACTTGTCCTTTGAATTTTACTTTAAATCCCTTTAAAGATTACGAAGATGGAAATCTTACAAATGAAGAATTATCTTTAACTTTTGATATTTGTTCTCTTATGGCAAATGCTAAATTACCTGATACAGAAATAACTATGTTATCTATCTTTCATATTATTTTTTATACATTTTTTTATACTGTAATTTTATTAGGTATTTTTAAACTTGCTGCATTAACATTTAGGAGTTTTTAAATGCCTCAATTATTAGCTTTTTTTGTAACTGGTGGAATTGTCTTAAAATTCTTTTCCTGGATAGGGAAAACAATATTTGTAAAAGGTTTAATTCTACCTTTTCAATTTGCAGTTCTTGGAATAATAGTAGTTACTAGAGTTGCTATTGTATCTATGCTTTTTACTCTTGCCATAGAGATTTATAATACTTTACACAGCTTATTTGATATGTTTAATTCATTAAGTATAAATAATCCAGAAGTTTTTGATATACCATTTAAAATTTTACATAATCTTGGCTTATTTGATGCAATTCAAGAACATTTACCTTTATTTTCATTAATTCTTATTACATATTTTATTGTTGTTCTTTCAAAAATTACTCTTGATACTATGAGTTTAATTGCTAGAGAATTGTTCCAAATTGGCTTACTAACTGCAAGATAAATTATAAAGGGGTAAAATGTCTGCTTATGCTTATATAGGACTACAAGGTTCAGGGAAAACACTTAAAGCTGTTGATAAATTATATGATAATTTTATCAATCCAAAAACTAAAGATAAATCAGAATATGACTATGCATTAACAAATATAAATGAATTTGATTTTTCTAAATCAGATAAAATAAATAAACTTGATTTTGATGAATTATATGATAATTTAACAATACTTCATAGTATTCGTGTGATTGATAATGAAACAGATAGTATTCTAAATGAAAAAGCTAAAGAATTAAATCTATTTAATTGTTTAATCATTATTGATGAAGCTCCTCATTATCTTACAAAAGAAAAAGATGAAGTTCTTTTATGGTGGATTGAATATCATAGACATATGCACCAGGACATAATTTTAATAACTCCCAATAAAGCTAGATTTAGAACAGAATATAGAAACTCTATTCATTACTTTGTTAAATCTACCTCTGCTAAATATAGATTAATAAAAAGTGTTTATAGATATGCTGTATTCTCTAACTATAATATGAATAAAGATGATTTTGAACATTTTGAATCATTCAAAGTAAAAAAAGAATTGTTTTCATTATATGGAAGTGGTAAAGCTATTAATGGAACACCAATAATATACTATTATTTAGCTGCAATTATAGTTATCGTAACTTTACTTATATTCTTTTCTATTTATTTTATTAAACAATTTAATCCAAAAGAAAATAAAAAAGAAATTGAAACTCAACAAATGCTAGAACCTGCAAACTCTGAAACATTAAAAGAAGTTTCAGAGGGTAAGCCTCTAAGCCTAAGAGGTACACCTCCAAACTCTGAAATTGTTAAAGATGAAGATGAAAAACTATTTAAAGTTAAGTGTAAAAATGACCTATGTTATATTTCATTTGATGGATTAATTTATGAATTTCCCTTTCAATTCTTTGAAAATATAATTAAAAATATAGATTCTCCAAAATTACAAATAATACAAACTAAACCATTAAGAACTTTCTATTTACTCACAAATGAAAATAATTTCAATTTTATAATCAGAAAAAATCAAAACAAAGGAACATCAAATGAAAATACTAAAAATGATAGTAATATCTTTTCTATTAATAAGTAACTTCTTAAAAGCTGAAACTTTAGAAATGAATTTAGTAACTTTTGCTACATATACATCAGAAGCTAATAATATTAACATATTAATAGATGAAGAATTAAAAAAAGAAAATATTGTATTTATTATAAATGATAAAGATTCATATTTATTATCTGCATTTAGAAAAGCTGTAACGCTTCGTGGATTAGAACTTATTAAAACAGAAGAATTTTATTATGTTAGAAATAAAGAGCTATGGGTAGAAGAACCTAAGTATAGAGCTATAAAACTTAATTTTGTTAAATTTGAAGATATAGTTAATTTTCTAAATGTATATGAAGATAAAATTAAATTTGAATTTATAAAGACTTCTAAAACTCTACTTATTAAATCTAAAGAAGATGATTTTAAATCTATTTATCAGATGATAAAAGCAGTTGATAATCTACCTATGCAGCTAAAATTAAAAATTACAATTCTTGATACTAATATTGATAAATTAATTGAAACTGGAGCTGATTATACAAATTTAAATTTGACAAATAACACAGATTTCTTTTTTAACCTGGTGAGCTATCCATTTACAGTTAAAAATGAATTAAATAGTGATGATAGTAAAGGGTTTTATACCTTTTTAAAATTCCTTAATGAAAATTCAATTAGTGAACTTAAATCTTCTCCCGTTCTCTCTTTAAGTGATGAGCAGCAAAGTATATTAGATGTATCAGATAATGTTCCAACTTTAACTGGTACTACTACAATTGATGAAAATGATACTAAAACTACATCAGCTTATGAGTATAAAGATGTTGGTACTCGTATCGTTGTAACTCCTCATATTTATAAAAATGAAGATAATGAAATTAATGTATATTTAGACCTGGAGCTAAATGTTTCTAATGTTGTGTCAAATTCTAATAATTTATTAACTACAAGTAAAAAATATATCAAACAATCATTTCATTTACCTATAAATAAACTATTTATTCTAACTGGAATTAATAAAAAAGAATTAACTACTTATGAACAAAAAGTTCCATTACTGCATAAAATTCCCTGGATAGGAAATCTTTTTAAATTTAAATCTGAAGATGAAAACAATAGTAATTTAACAATAGTTTTTGAATTAATTAATGAAGATAATTATGATACAGAAAATTTTAATGTTTTAATTCCAAATAATAGAAAGGGGTAATTTATGTTTCAAGAAGTTTTGATAATTCTAAGTTTATTGGTAATCATTTATTTTGTGGTTACTTACGCTTTTAAAAATTTATAAGCATTTTTTCAACTAGGCAAATGTTGAATAAATAAGAGCTTATTTGAAAAAATGATTTAACAAGCTCCTAATGATAGTTTTTATTATATTGAAGCTTTTTAGGGTTGTTTCTAGGCTGTTTGATATTACCTTTTGGTAAATAATAAAATTAATAATAAGTAGATTTCTACTTAAAAAAGAACTTTTTTTTGTGAGCGCAGCGAACAAAAGAAAGTTCTTTTCTTGTCAAATTAACAAAAGTTGTTCGAGCTATACACAAGGGGTAAAAATGTACGGTTTAAAAGAAAAAGATTTAAAACAAATTCAAAAAAAACACGAACTTCAAAGAGATTATTTAGATAATCATAATTTCACTACTGTAACAGGTCAAATAAAAAGTTTATTAGATGTGTCATTTAGTGCAAATCATTCTAAAAGATACTACTCTGAAATTATAAATAAGATAAACACTATAAATGAAATTATTGCGACTGATTTAACAGAATACCAACCTATATTTATTACTGCAACTCTTGATGGATTTTTTAGAGATTTTTTAAGAGCTGATTTTAGAAGATATAATAAATCAACAAATAAAATCAAAATTCCTAATAATGAAAGATATGGATTTTTAAAAGATAAAATTGAGAATAAAAAAGCATTTACAATTAAAGATTTATATAATATTTTAAATTCCCAATTACACGGATTCCAAAAATCAAATATATTTAAGAAAATAAAAAAGAATGAGCATAAAGTACATTATGTTAGAGTTTGTGAGCCACATAAAAAAGATGGTGTTCCTCATCTTCATCTTATGCTTTATGTTCCTAAGATATATTTACAAGAAACAAAAAAATTTTATAAAAAATATTTTACAGCCCCGCAAAATTTAAAACCACTTAATAATAACATTGATGACGGACAATTAAAAGGCTTTCAATGGAATATTAAATCAGCTCCTGCATATATCCTAAAATATATTTTCAAATCATTCTTAGATGTAGAAAAAGAAAATGAATTAGATTATCTTCAAGCCTGGTATATCAAACATAGAATATTAAGAGTTGTTACTTCACACTCTTTAGTTCCTGCTTGGGTTTATAGAAAGATTGCACCACTAGAAAAAGACTGGCATTATATTACAGATATTAAAAACAATTTTATTTCGGAATGGTCTAAAGAAGATGATTATATAAGATTAGAGGATGAATATAACAGAACTTTAGAATATCACAAAGGAATATACAAATTATATTACAAAGATAGAATTATTAAAGAGTTTGGAACTCTAAAAGAAGATAAACCAGTTGATGTTAATGCAACTATAAACCTTAAATACAAAAAGAGAATTAAAGAACCTAAAATTATTATTAATGGTAAAAACTATATTTTAAAAGATAAAAAATTAGAACAAGTATTTATCAAAAGACCAGTTATTTACACTTCAAATATTGAATTGTATAGAGATTATATCTCTATGGAAAATAAGGATATAGATTCAATAGATTTAAATCATTATGCACTTGTAAAAAATGAACTTATAAAAAGAAAACAGATCCAGGGAGAAATATTACCTATTTCAGATTATCAAATTTCAACTCCAAAAACCATTTATTATGATGATAATGTTCATTCAAAAGATTTAATAAAAAATGAAAATGATTCAAACTTCATTTTAAGAAAAATTAGTTACTAGGTGAATTATGGAAGATAAATTAATTAGAATCAATGATGTATTAATGTTATTATCAATAAAAAAAACTTTTCTTTATTCTTTAATAAAAACAGAGCCATTATTAAAACCCATTAAAATAGGTAGTTCAAGTTTATGGAGTTATAATAATGTTCAAGAATATATTAAAAGTTTGAAATTAAAATAAATTAAATTGATTATATAATTTTTAAACATAAAAAGTGTAAACTTGCATTCATATTATGATAATATATCAAAAAAGGATTTGGAACATGCTTTCTTCAAAAATTTTTAAATTTACAAGTATTCTTGATAATGAAGAATTTGTGCCAGACTTTCTAGAACTTAATAATATTGAAGAGAAAGTACTTAAAATTTTATTAGATTTACAATTAAATGAAAAATTAAAAGATCATGATGATGAATTATTATTCAATTATTTTGAAGAAAAAGGAATAAATTTAAATGAAAATCAAATCAGATCAGTAATATCTGTTTTATTTTTTATTGAGAATTTTTACAATGAGCATCCTAAATATATAAATGAGTTAGAAAATATAAAAGAAGATATAGAAAATAGAAAATTAATAGAAAAAAATGAAAACAATAATTTATTTAAAAATTTAGATACTATATATAAAAATTTAAAAGATATTAGAATTACTAATAATATTAGAAAATATAAAGAAAATTTCTTACCAACAATTAAAAATTTAACTTACTCAACTAATATAAAAATGATAAAAAACACATTAAATAGTTATTCTAATAATACATATGAATATGATGAGGAAATTGTTGATTATATTTCTTCTACAACTCTTAAAATCGAATTATATAATAAGGATGATCTACTTATTCAATTATCTAAAGATAATATTGAAGAATTTATAAAAGTTTTAGAATATGCTAAAAAAGATATTTCTAAATCTAATGAATTGATTAATCAACTTAATATAAAAAAATAAAGGATTTATAATGAGCAAATATGAACAAACAGATTTCATAAAAAGTTATACTGAATTACCTATCATAAATGAATATAAAAAATTTCATACAAGAGATTATACTTACGATTATACAAGTAATATTGATACAATAGTACTTGATAAACTTAAAGACATTATAAGAAATGAAAATATAGAAAAAATCAATAAAAATATAGAAAAAATCAAGTTTGAACACTTAACTAAAAAGCAAGTTAATAGTTTTAGTATTAACATTGAAAAAACAATTAAAGGTATATTAATATTATTTGCAAAGCAAAAAATATTTGAAGAGGATAGTGTATATATTCTTGATGAATTGGATCCTTATATTATTGGAGAATTTTGTATTCAATGTAAATTATCTTTTAATACTTATTTAAGATATTCGTTATTAATTAAAAAATGTTTTATTGAATATATTTCTAAAAATTATATCTTTGATGAGTGGGGATTTTATACTACATCAAAAGATAAAGAATCTATTGAATTATTTTTCAATAAAGAATACAAAGAAAAGTTTATATCATCTAGAAAGAATTATGTTAGTAATTCAAAAAATATTATAGAAGAAACAGATTTCTAATATATGAGTATAACAAGATTTATGCATATATCTGATTTACATATTGCTGAAAAAAGCAATAAGTATGGACTAAATGATATTTTGAAGATTTTTACAAAAAGTACTAAGGAAGATAAATTAGGATTATACACTTCCCATGATATTTTAAAGTTGGAAAGTCTAGTAGATATACTAACTAAAGATACTAATTATATTGATTTCATAATTATTACTGGCGATATTGCTACATCTGCATCATCAAAAGATTTAATTTTTTCATCTAAGTTGATATCAAATGATGTAAAATTAAATCCTTATGAAGATATTGATTATGATATTGATTTTGATGTTGATATATCTAAAATTACTAGAGAAGAAGACTTAAATTTATTAAAAAAAGTTAAAGTTAGTCTTAAGAAATCTATTATTTTATCCCATTCAAATATCATATTATTACCGGGTAATCATGATAGAAATTATGCAGATGAGTCAACATTATTTACGTCATTTTTTTATACAAATGATGATTTCTCTATTCATTTTAATAAATATTGGAATCCAAAAATTAAAATCACAAATAGGATACATACTCAATTAATTAATATTAATAATTCAGAAAAGAAATTAATTTTCATAAAAATTGATTGTAGTTTAGATAAATCGATTATGCCATTTACAGAAGTTGGAACTGGAGAATTTTCTCATGAAATTCAAAGTGATTTAGAAAATGTATTACTAAATATTTCAAATAATGAGAATTTTGAGAATTTTATACCAATAATATTAATACATTATTTACCTATTGAATCAGTAAATTGGTCATTAGCCTTATCAAGATGGGATAAATTAATTTCATTATTACATACTTATAATATTAAACATTTATTTTGTGGACATACACATTTTGATAAGAACTATAAAGTAAAAGGAATAAATTTATATTGTAGTTCTTCCACATTATCTACAAAAGATAACAAAAGTAGAGTTAATATTTTTCAATATGATTCCTTAAATGATGAAATCAAAATAGACAAACATTATTACTGGGAAAAGAAATTTAATAAATTTGAATTGTCAATTTAATTTTATAAATTATCTAGCCAAGTAGAATACCATTCAATCAATTGTTTTTTTTCTTCAAAATATTTCATTTTTGATACTCTATTATATGCCCGTCTAACTTTATTTTTATCTTGATGTGACAAACATGCTTCAATAATATCACTATTAAATCCATGTTCTTTTGTATATTCATGTGCAATAGTTGAAAAAGTACTTCTAAAGCCATGAAATGAGTGTTTATTTTGATAGCCTAATTTATTCAACGTTTCAGATAATGTAGCACCCGATACTCCTCTATCATTCTTAGTTTGGCTTGGAAATACATATTTACTTCTATTTCTACTATAAGGTTCAATTTCTTTTATTAATTTTATAGCTTGTGTAGGTAATGGAAATATGAAATCATTATCCATTTTCATTTTTTCTTTTGGTATATCCCAAATACCATTTTCTAAATCTAATTCAGTCCACTCCATTAATCTAATATTTGCACTTCTAACAAATATATAAGGAATCAATTTAAATATATATATAGTACTTATATCACTTTTATATCTATTTTCGATATCATTTATGTCAAATAATAATTGTTTTAAATCTTCTTTCTTAGTTATAGCTGCTAAATGATTATCTTGATTTTTAATTAATATATTCATTTTATCAATATCAGCTATTATATTATGTTCGATAAGATCATTTGTAACTGCAAATTTATATACTTTATCTAAAATACTAAATAATCTATGAGCCGTTTCTATTCGTCCCTTATTTTGTATTTTTTGCAGAACTTCTATTATATTTATTCTTTTTATATCTTTTATTGCAATATTACCTAATTGCAAAGTAATATTTCTTAGAATTCTTTTGTTAGTTTCATATGTAGCTTCACTACTATTCTTTTTTTTTAATTCTAGCCAGTTATCAACAGTGTAATTTAAAGTAATTTCTTCACTAATTTTGTTAAGTTTTTTTTCTGATATAGGATTAGTATTATTAGATAATTGTTTTTTTGATTCTTCTCTTTTATCTCTAGCTTCTTTTAATGTAATACCAGGATAAACTCCAAAAGACATTGATTTTCTTTTCCCTCCATAAGAAAAGTCAAACCTGAAAAATTTAGTTCCATTTGTCTTTATAACTAAATATAATCCATTTCCATCTGATAATTTATATTCTTTTTCTTTAACTTGAGCTTTTTTTATTTCAGTATCAGTTAGGGGTTTAGTAGTTCTTGACATTTTAACGGTATCCAATTTAATTATTTCATTTTATACCGTAAATATTACCGTTAATTATCTTGATTTTATATAAATAAATATGAACAAGTATGAACATATACGAACACTCAAAAGCCTATTTATAGGCATATTAAAGAACGTATATGAACATTTAGGAACTATCTCGGAAGTAATTTTATAGGAACTATCTGGAATTCATCCATATTCCATACATTATTTTTTACATAAGGTTCATTTGTTAACCATTCATCTAATTCTTCATCAGTTTCAAAGTCTACATATAAAGTTGATCCAACCATT
>Ga0193952_1000666_pt1 | contig 13943 bp, 13 predicted proteins | sample BB_3_MG_FD_140368 | JGI IMG/M metagenome (GOLD analysis project Ga0193952, IMG submission 140368) | Microbial mat bacterial communities from the Broadkill River, Lewes, Delaware, United States - BB_3_MG | ecosystem: Environmental > Aquatic > Freshwater > River > Microbial mats | place: USA... | reverse complement strand
TCATCAAGACCAACATCTCAAATGGCGCAAGCAACTACAGCAAATACTGTACTTGTAAGTATTAAAAAAGCTGGAACTGTAAGTCCAAATGTAGCTTACAACCCACCAAAAATTATAGGAGCATAAGATGAAAACAATTATTAGAAATACAATAGTACTATTAGCTTTACTTGGAGCCTTCTTCCAAGTAAATGCAGAGCAAAACTTTATCTATCAAGATTCTGTTTTAAAAGGTGATAACGGAAAAACTGCAAAGATTTTTGTGGGTGTTCCTGTAACTATCAAAGAAGAGATGGGAAAAAATGTAAAAGTTTCAATTAAAGGTGTTATGTTTGGAGATGAGGTTTACTCTTCTAAAACAAAAGAGCTTTTAGTTGCAAAAGTAGAAAAAGGTTTTGAAGTAAATCAAAAAGATGGAAATGAAGTTGAGTTAGTTGGAACATTAGCTAAAGAGTTAACTTCAAATGACCCACTTGATGTATGGGGTGAACATGAAGAGTTCTATTTTGAAATGTGTACACAATGTCATGCAGGTCCAGAAGTAAACCACCACTCTATGATGGAATGGGAAGCAATCTTTGGAACAATGAAAGGTTTTGCAAAACTTGATGAAGAAGAAGCATCTTATCTTCTTAGATATTTAAAAGCTAATTCATCTGATGGATTTGTTAAAACAGAACACTAAATTTGCTATAATGTAAATAAAAAGGAGTCTTCATGCAAAAGGAGTTATTAGAGAAATTAAAGAGTTTAACGGTTCTTTATGCAGAAGACGAAGTGGGCATTAGAGAGAATATCGCTGATAGCTTAGGATATTATGTGAAAGAGGTTTTTCAAGCCTCTAATGGAGCTGAAGCATTAGAGGTTTATGAAGAAAAAAAACCAGATATTATCCTAAGTGATATTCATATGCCAGTTTTAAATGGTATTGAGTTTGTAAAAAAAGTTCGCGAGACAAATAGAACAATTCCTATTGTTATGATTACAGCTCATACAGATAAAAAATATTTGCTTGAAGCAGTTGAGCTTCATATGGAAAAATATATCATAAAACCAGTAGAACTAGAGGCTTTATTTGAGGTTTTAGAGAAATGTGTCTCTCTCCTTGAAATTAATAAAAAAGTTTTTCTAAAAGTGGATGAAGACTATAGTTTTGATTATGATAAAAAAGAGTTAAAATACAAAGATGAGGTTATATTTCTAAACAAAAAAGAGATGATGTTCTTTGAGGTTCTCATCTCTAACCAAAACAGAATAACTACATATGAAGAGCTTCAAGATAAGGTTTGGCAAGATGATGTTATGACCGATAGTGCCTTAAGGTCATTAGTTAGGAACTTAAGAAAAAAACTTCCTACTGACATCATCTATAACCTATCAGGAACAGGATATCGTTTTGTTTAAAGTCTTAGTACTAATAAGTTTGATCTCTTGTTCTTTATTTTCTTCTTCTCATCTTGTAAAAAAACTAGAGTTTAGAGAAGATACAAGCTCTTTAAATAAAGCACAAAGACTAGACCCAAACTCTCATATAAATATATTTCTTCCTTCAATCCCTTACTCATATATTGCAAAAGCTACAAATGCGGGACTTATTCGTTCATATGATAATAAAAAAGGTTGGGTTTATGACCTTGCTAAATCCCATGAAAGAGTAGATGACTATACATATATTTTTACTTTAAGAGATAATTTGAAATTTCAAGATGGAAAAGCTTTTACAATAGATGATGTGATTTACAATTTAGAGTATTTTAAACGAAAGCCATTTTTGTATACAAACATAGATAAAGTAGATTTTGACATTATAAAACTTGATGAAAAGAGAATCAAAATAGTTTTAAAACAAAAGTATGAGATGTTTTTAACTGACCTTGCTAGAATTTATTTTTATACAAAAGAGTATATTCAAAAGTATAGCCCTGTAGGAAAAGAGACAGGAACAGCAAATAAAATAGCTGGTGCTTTTGGTATGGGACCATATATTTTGAAAGAGGGCTTTGCTTTAGGAAGTGAACAAACAGAAAAGCTAGAGCTAGTTGCTAATCCTTATTATTGGAATAAAGAGTTTCCTAAAATAAAAAGAATAACTGTATATACACAACTTGATGTAAATAAAGCCATAGAAGATATCACTAAAAAAGAAGGTAAGCTAGACTTAATGCCAATACCTTTTAATAAAAAGTTCGAAGTGATTTTATCAAAATACTCTAAGCTTATTATTTCTAAATCAACAGATAATTTTGTAATATTTTTTAATTTAATAAATGGAAATAAAAAGCTTCTAAGTGATGAAGTTAGAGTTGCATTAAATCAAGCCCTTGACCAAGAAAGACTATTAAACTTTGTATATAAAAAAGAAGGTAGAGTCTCTCCTTTTACTACCTCAATTAATTATGATATCGTGGAGCAAGTTGCAAAAGAGTTTAAAATAGAAGAAAAAAAGTACTCTAAAAAAGAGTTAACAACTTTATTAGATGGTTTAGAATTAAATGTTTTCACCCAAGATAGATTTATGTTTTTATTTAAAGGAATAGAGTTCCAGCTAAAAAAATATGGAGTGAAACTAAACTATACAGTAACAAGTAGTGAAAAAGATATTTATAAAGAACTATTAACAACTAGTTCAAATAAAAATGAAAAAGAGTGGGATCTTTTAATTTGGGGTGATGATGACTGGTATTATCAAAACCCTTGGACGGTATTTTTTATTTATGAAATAGGAAGTGTTTGGTCAACGATTCCAAAAGATGAGCAAATGAAGTCTTATATTGAAAACTATTTTCTTACAAATCCTTCTTCAATAGAGTATAAAGAGGTCGTTAAAAATATTTTACATAGAGCAAGACAAAAGGCATATACTTTAAGAGTTCCTTCTTTAAACAAAGTTATTGCAGTAAATAAAGAGGTGATATATAAGCCTTATGAAGGTGGAATTATACCTTTATGGGAAATAGAAATAAGTAAAAATCACTGGTCGGTTAGAGGAAAAAAAGAGTATAAAAAAGAGCTAGAAGAAGCAATCAAGCCAAAAAGAATAAAGTAATACTATGAAACTAATAAAAAATATGAATATCAAATCAAAGTTAGGGATACTATTTTTAATTCTTTGTATCTCTATTGCAGTTTTAGGTTATAAGTCAGTACAAGTTAGTGAAGATAATAAAGATACCCTAAGAATAGTACATAGTAAATCCCAAGCGGTATTAGCTTTACAAAATAAAATCATTACTCCTTTATATAGTTTAAGACAGTTAAATCAATCTTTAGTAATGGCTCCTAATAAAGAGATTAGAAGTGAGATAAATAAAGATTTAGTAGAGATTTTTAAGAGACTAGATAAAGATTTTCAAAACGTGAAAATGTACAGTCCTGAGCTTTATGAAATGTGGGAGAGTTATAAAGGGCATATTCTTCAGACTAAAGAGTATTTAAATGAAGGCTTTGAAGAGGGTGCTTATATAAATGTTACAACAGTTAGTAAAAAGCAATTTGATATTTTAGTTGAGAAACTATTTTCTTTACAAAAAGAGTCTTTAAGTAATGCAACTATTGCATATAGTCAAGCTTCAAAAAAATCTACTGAAGTTAAGATTGAAGTTATAACAAGTATTGCTTTAACTCTGTTTTTTGCAATAGTTATTGGCTGGTTTATCACTAATAATATTTTAAAATCAATATATAAAGTACAAAATGGTTTAAATGATTTCTTCAAGTATTTAAATGACAAAAAAACAAAAGTGAATAGAATTGATATAGATGGAAAAGATGAGTTTAGACAAATGGCTAATATCATTAATAAAAATGTATCATATATCAGAACTAATGTAGACCAAAATGAAGCCTTAATCAAAAATGCAACGAAGGTTTTAGAAAATATTGAAAGTGGTAATTTAGGAACAAGGCTTACTCAAAATACAAATAATACTTCACTAAATGAACTTAAAAATATGATTAATAGTGTGATTGGAAACTTAGAAGATAAAATACAAAAAGAGATAAAACAAAGACTTCAACAAGAGCAAATTCTTATTCAACAAAGTAAACTAGCAGCAATGGGTGAGATGATAGGAAATATTGCTCATCAATGGAGACAACCTTTAGCTCAAATCTCTGCAATACATATGAACATGAAAGTGACTTTTGATTTTGAAAAGTTTAATAAAGAGTATTTAGATTCAAAAATAAAAGAAGCAAATAAGTTAACTTCATATATGTCTCAAACAATTGATGACTTTCAAAACTTCTTCAAACCCCAAGGTGAAAAAGAGTTGTTCTCTGTTGAGAAAGCTTGTAAAGATGCATATTTTATTGTTGAGTCTTCATTAAAGTATCATGGTATAGAACTAAGTTTTGATGTAAAAGAGGATAGTGAAGTCTTAGGTTATAAAAATGAGTTTTCACAGGTGATTTTAAATTTAATCAGTAATGCCAAAGATATTCTTCTTGAAAGAAAGGTAGAAGAACCACAAATTAATGTAGAAATAAAAGGTGGTGAAAGTTATGCTGTTGTAAAAGTTGAAGATAACGCAGGTGGCGTAAGAGAAGAGATTTTAGATAAGATTTTTGACCCATATTTTACTACTAGACATAAAACTCAAGGAACAGGAATAGGTCTATATATGGCAAAAAATATTATTGAAAGAAATATGCATGGATTTATAAATGTTAGAAACAATGACCAAGGAGCTATTTTTACAGTGAAGGTTTTAAAAACTGTTTAGTGGAATTTTCTTTCAAACTTTATATTAAATGAAAAAGTAATCCATAACTTGCTACAATCCCCATAGAAAATGAAATAAAGAAGGAATAGTCTTGAAAGAAATAAGTGTTGCACACTCTCCTGATGCTGATGATATTTTTATGTATTATGCGATTAAATTTGGTTGGGTTACTCCAAAAGATGCAAAGTTTACAAATATTGCAGCTGATATTGAAACATTAAACCAAGCAACTTTAAAAGGTGAGTATGACATTTGTGCTATCTCTTTTGCTCTTTATCCTTTTGTTAAAGATGATTATGCACTTTTAAAAACAGCTGTATCTTTTGGTGAAGGTTATGGTCCAAAACTTGTAAAGAAAAAAGATGCAAAGTTAAAAAGAAATTTCAAAGTAGCTCTTAGTGGTGAGTTTACAACTAATGCATTACTTTTTAAAATAGCTTATCCAGAAGCTAGAATTACATATATGAACTTCTTAGATATTGAACAAGCAGTATTAGATGGAACAGTTGATGCAGGTGTTTTAATCCATGAATCAATTCTTACTTTTGATGAGAATTTAGAAGTTGAACGTGAGATGTGGGATATTTGGGAAGAGTTAAGTGGTGGCGGTCTGCCATTACCTCTTGGAGGAATGTGTTTAAGAAGATCACTTCCTTTAACAAATGCAATTGATTATGAGAACACGTTAATCAAAGCAGTTGATGTTGCAAATAAAAATAGAAATGTATTAGCTCCGATGTTACTTGAAAAAGGTCTTATTAGAGTTGATGCTGATACTTTAGATAACTATTTAGACCTTTATGCAAATGATAATTCAGTTCAATTAAGTGATATTCAATATGAAGCTTTAGACAAGCTATATGAATTAGGATACAAGCATGGTTTTTATAATAGTTTAGTAAAAGCAAAAGAGTTTTTAATTCCAAGTGAGTATGAGGAACTAAGAGCTAATTAATGTCAAAAGATAAAGAAGAGTATAAAAACTATTTTAAAGAGATTGATTTCTCAAAATATTCATCAATACATATTGGACCAAAAGCTGAGGTTTTAGTTATAAATGAGATTGGTGATTATAGTAACTATGTTATTTTAGGAAGAGCAAATAATGTTCTTATCTCAAATACTCATCCAAATTTTGCAGTTTTAGGCGAAGCCTTTGATTACATAAGAAAAGAAGATAATCTTTTATATGTTGGCTGTGCTACAAAATCTGGAAAGCTACTTTCTTATGCAAAAAAGAATGACTTAGCAAACTTAGAGTTCTTAGGTAAGCTTCCAGGAAGTCTTGGTGGTTTAGTAAAAATGAATGCAGGGCTTAAACAATGGGAAATTTTTAATTATATTCACTCAATTAAAACAAAAGATGGATATATTAAAAAAGAAGATATAGAGTACTCATATAGAGAGACTAAAATTGATACAATAGTTTATGAGGTTGTATTTAATATAGAGTATGGTTTTTCAAAAGAACAAGCAGAACTTTTTAAACAAATGAGAGATAATCAACCACAAATTCCAAGTGCAGGAAGCTGTTTTAAAAATCCAAAAGGTGATTTTGCAGGAAGATTGATAGAAGCAGTTGGATTAAAAGGTTTTAAAAAAGGTGAGATGGGCTTTAGTGAAAAGCATTCAAACTTTTTAGTTAATTATGGCAAAGGTAGTTTTGAGGATGCACTCTCTTTAATAAACCTAGCAAAACAGAGAATAAATGATGAGTTTAACGTAGAAATAGAAGAAGAAATAATTATATATTAAGCTTAATAGAGTTTTCATTTTTTTATGTTAGAATTCAAAGCTTAAAATTAGTGTAAGGTATGATTTGGTGAAAAATTTAGTAATAGTAGAGTCTCCCGCAAAAGCAAAAACGATATCAAAGTTTTTAGGAAAAGATTTCAAAGTAATGGCTTCAATGGGGCACGTTAGAGATCTTCCAAAGTCAAAGTTAGGATTTGATCCTGAGAACAATTTTGAACCAAAATATTTGGTTTCAACTGATAAGAAAAAAGTTATTAGTGACTTAAAAAAAGAGATTACTAAAGATACGACAATCTACCTAGCAGCCGATGAAGATAGAGAGGGAGAAGCTATCGCATGGCACTTGATTCCTGCACTAAAAATTGAAAAAAATCCATTAAAAAGAATTGTTTTTCACGAGATTACAAAAGATGCAATATTAGAAGCTATCAATAATCCAAGAGAAGTAAACCAACACCTTGTAGATGCTCAACAAGCAAGAAGAATTCTTGATAGAGCAGTTGGTTATGAACTTTCTCCATTACTTTGGAAAAAAGTAAGATATGGTCTAAGTGCTGGTAGAGTTCAATCAGTTGCAGTAAGAATTATCGTTGATAGAGAGAATGAGATTAGAGCCTTCGAGCCAGAAGAGTTTTGGAAAATAAAGTCAAATTTTGCAAATCCAGAGTTAAAAGCTGAACTTGCAAAAGTTGATGGGAAAGCCAAAAAAATAAGAAATGAACAAGAAGCAAAAGAGATTGAAGCTTCTGCATTAGCTTCTAACTTCAAATTAGCAGATATAGAAGAGAAAGAATCAAAAAGAAATCCAGCAGCTCCATTTACTACTTCAACACTACAACAAGAAGCAAGTAGAAAAATAGGACTTTCTGTTAAACAAACAATGGTTATTGCTCAACAGTTATATGAAGGAAATGTTGGGAATATTCCAAATCATACAGGTGGTTTAATCACTTATATGAGAACAGACTCATTAAACCTTTCAAAAGTTGCAACAAGTGCAGCAAAAGAGGTAATTGAAGCTGAATATGGAAAAGAGTATTCATTAGCTAAACCAAGAGCTTATAAGTCAAAAGCTAAAGGAGCACAAGAGGCTCACGAAGCTATCAGGCCTGTTAATATGGCTTTAAAACCAAGTGACATTAAAGCATATGTAGAGCCAAGTCAATTTAGACTTTACTCTTTAATTTGGAAAAGAACTCTTGCAACACAAATGGCTCCCGCTGTTATTGCAAATACTACATATAAAATTGAAGCTGGAAAAGATAAAGAGTTAGAGTTCCAAGCAAAGGGACAAAGAATTGTATTTGCTGGGTTTATGAAGGCTTATACTGAAGGAAGTGATAATCCAGAAAGTGCTTTAGATAGTAGTGAAAAAATCTTACCTACAATAAAAAAAGACACAATTTTAGATTTAGAAAAATTAGATTTAGAACAAAACTTCACTAAACCACCTGCAAGATATACAGAAGCCTCTTTAGTTAAAAAACTAGAGAGTGAAGGAATTGGAAGACCTTCTACTTATGCTCCAACAATTTCTACTATTCAACAAAGAGAGTATGTAGTAAAAACAGAAGATAAAAAACTAGCACCAACTCCAACTGGTGAGATTGTAAATAGTTTTTTAGTTGACCATTTCCCTGGAATTGTTGACTTAGGATTTACAGCACGTGTAGAAGAAGAGTTTGATGATATTGCAGAAGGAAAAATTGCTTGGCAACAAGTAATGAATGAGTTCTATGGTGGATTTAAAAAGACTATTGATGAAAAAGAAGAGAGTGTAAATAAAGAAGATTATTTACAAATTAGAGAAATAGGAACTGACCCTGAGTCTGGAAAACCTATTAGTGCAAGAGTTGGAAGATATGGTCCATTTGTTCAAATTGGAACAAAAGATGATGAAGAAAAACCAAAGTTTGTTGCAATTCCTGACCATTTAAATATGGATACAATTACACTTGAAGAAGCACTATTTCTGTTTACTCTTCCAAGGGTTGTGGGACAAACAGATGAGGGTGAAGATATTAAAGCAAATATTGGAAGATTTGGTCCATATTTACAAGTTAAGTCAACATATTACTCATTAAAAGAAGATGACCCTTATACTATTGAAGAAGCAAGAGCTAAAGAGGTTATAAAAGAGATTTCAGAAGCAAAAGCAAAAGCTTTAATTAAAGATTTCCCAGAAGAAAAAATTCAAGTTTTAACTGGAAGATATGGTCCTTATATAAAACAAGGAAGAAAGAATTTCAAGATTCCAAAGGGTATTGAAGCTGAAGATTTAACTTTAGAGCAAGTATTAGAGATAATAGAAAAAGATCCTAAATCAAAAACAGGTGCAAAAAAGACAACAGCTAAAAAAGCACCAGCAAAGAAAACAACAACTAGAAAAAAAAGTACAACTACTAAAACAGCAGCTAAGAAAACTACGGCCACTAAAAAAACAACTAAATAGATGAAAATAGGTATATTATCGGATAGTCACCATAAAAGTGACTATACCCAAGAAGTGATAGAGCACCTAAAAGAAAAAGGGTGTGAGTATCTTGTTCATGCAGGAGACTTATGTATTGAAGAAAACTTGAAACATCTTCAAGATTCAAACCTTAAATATATATCAGTTTTTGGAAATAATGATTCCTCTTTATTGTCATATGCTAATAAATATAATATAAAACAAGAGCCATATCTTTTTAAGATAAAAGATATAAAGTTCAAGCTAATGCATTTGCCTTTTTATTTAAATGCAGGTGATAGTGATGTGGTGATTTTTGGACATACACATATTTTTGAGTCCCAATATACAAATGGAACTCTTTTCCTAAATCCAGGGGAAGTCTGTGCTAGAGAGAAACCCTTGATAGAGTGTGTGATGTTAGAAATTAATGAAAATGAGTATATAATCAAGTATTACTCAAGAAATATAAATGAAAATAGTTTTTTAGAAAAAGAGATAAAATATGAGCGTAACTAATAAATCAAAAGAGATTTTTTTATGTGCCATTTGTAATATAGAAAGTGGTACATGTAATGAAGATTGTAAGTTTTGTACACAAAGTGTAAAGTATAAAGCTGATATTCAAAGATATAAGAAAAAAGCCATTGAACAAATTGTTGAAGAAGCAAAAAGAGCAAGAGCAAATGGAGCAAATGGTTTTTGTCTTGTAACAGCAGGTAAAGGTTTAAATGACAAAAGATTAGCTTTTGTTTGTGAGGCAGCACGTGCAGTTAAGAAAGAGAATTTAGGACTTATTTTAATTGCATGTAATGGTACAGCTTCAGTTGAGCAACTACAGACTTTAAAAGAAGCTGGTGTTGATGCATATAACCATAATCTTGAAACAGCAAGAGACTTTTACCCAGAAATCGTAACAACTCATACTTGGGATGAAAGATATCAAACATGTAAAAATGTAAAAGAAGTAGGTCTTAGACTTGTTTGTGGTGGTATTTTTGGTTTAGGTGAAACTCAAGAACAAAGAGTTTCTATGCTTGAATCTATTGCATCATTAGAGCCTATGAATGTACCTTTAAACTTTTTCCATCCAAATGAAGCTTTACCATTAGTAGAAAATACAGTTTCAAGAGAAGAGGCTTTTGAATTAATTGCATTAGCTAGAAAAATGGTTCCAAGTGCAATGAAAATAATGGTTGCAGGTGGAAGAGAGTTAATGTTTGGTGATGAGCAGTATAAAATCTTTGAAAAAGGTGCAAATGCATTTGTTATTGGTGATTATTTAACAACTGCTGGAAGAACACCTGCTGATGATATTGCTGAGCTTGAAAAGCAAGGTATTAAAGTTATTAGAGAAAGAAACTAATTAGGTACATTAATGGGTGAAGAAATTTTAATCATAATATCAATCTCTTTGATAATTTTTACTTCACCTTTAATCTCAAAGGTAGTAAAGCTTCCAACTATTACAGTTGAGATAATACTTGGAGCTTTAGCTGCATATTTTGCATTTATTGTTGAGCACTCTATTTTAGAGCTTGTTGCTCAATTAGGTTTTCTTTATTTGATGTTCCTAGCTGGACTTGAAGTTGATTTAAAGAAGATTATAAATATCTCTGGAAACCTCCTAAGAAAATCAATTTTTTATAATGTCATTCTATTCTCCCTTGCTGCAATTGGGACAATCTACCTTGAAATAGGGTATATCTTTATTGTAATACTTCCTTTAATCTCTATTGGATTATTAGCTGCACTTAAAAAAGAGTATGGAGATGTAGAGTGGATTAGATTAGCTATTACTGTTGGTCTAATTGGAGAGATTATCTCTATTTTTGCTCTTACAACTGTAACTGCTGCATTAGAGTTTGGAATAAACTTTGACTTTTATAGGACAATGACTCTATTTGTTCTTTTCCTTATTTTTATGGTTGTTATTTATAAGTTCTTCCATAATCTAATTTGGTGGTATCCAGAAATAAAAGCAGCACTTATGCCAGAGAATGACCATCAAGAACAAGATATTAGACTATCTATGAGTATCTTCTTTCTTATGATTGCTGTTATGATGTTATTGAATTTAAAAGTTGCCTTTGGGGCATTTATTGCGGGAACTTTTATTACTACATTCTTTGAAGAACACAATAAGCAACTTCCTCATAAGTTAGAGCACTTTGGTTTTGGTTGGCTTGTTCCTATTTTCTTTATTTATGTAGGTTCATCTTTTGAATTAGAGTCTTTATTTGAAGATGGTTTAGTAGAAAAGGCCTTTTTAATAGCTCTTTCTATGATAGCAATTAGATTTATTGCTTCAATGCTATTTGTTAATGAAATGGGATGGAATAGGTTCTATATGGTAGGTCTTTCTCACTCTATGCCTATCACACTTTTAATTGCAGTTGCTACAATTGCTTATAATAATCATTCGATTACTCAGTTTTATTATTATGCGTTTATTTTAGCTGCTATTATGGAAGTATTGATTGTTATGGTTGCTATTAGGATTTTATCTAACTTTATAAAGCCACCTGAGAAAGTGGCTAAATAAATTAAAGTTTTTAGTTTTCGTATAATCTAACGATAGTAACTCTATTATCGTTATATGATACTTCGTAGTTTTCTGGTAATTGTGCTAATTCAACAACAATTCTAAAGTAACCATCTTTTTTGTGGTTTCCTACTGCTACTTTTAAGAAGTTAGTTGATTCTAACTTTTCTCTTACTGTATAGAAGTTTTTCTTAGCAGTATAGTCTAAGATAATTTTCTTTTTCCCTGGAAGTGTTAGTTTTTTAGAAACTTTATAGTCTGAGTGAATATCAATTTTGTCATTGTCATATTCAACTTTTACGAAAGGAAGAATCTCTTTTTCATAAGTAACATCAAGTCTAGGTTTTACATATACAACTTGCTCAATCTCTTTTGGCTTTTCATCAACAGCTTTTTTAACAATCTCTTTTGTTTTTTGTTCTGTCTCTTTTTTAGCTTTTTCGATTAGCTTTTTAACTTCTTCTTTTGTTAAAGCTGGTTTTTTTGGCTCTTTTTTTTCTGCTTTCTTTTCTTCAGCAGGGTTGTTCATCTTTTCATATACTTCATTTATATAGTGTTGTTCTGCTTGAAATTCAACAGCATAGTTCTCATCCATCTCATTTAATTCAATCATTCTTGCTTGTTCTTCTTCATAAGCAGTAGTTGGTTGAAAAGGATTTTCCCTAGCTATTATCGTTAGGGGTAAAAGTAGTAACAGTGTAAATAAAGTTTTCATTCTTCCGGCTCCAAATTTTTTAGTTCAAAATACTCTTTTTGCAAGTGAGCATTCTCAAGCTGTAATCTTTTAATTTCGCTTTGAAGATACTCTTTTTTATCTTTTAAAGAAGTATACACCTCTAAAGAGTTATCTCCAAAAAGAATATTAGCAACATGATAACTAAGAAGCATCGTAATAGCAATAGAACCTATTGCTATTAACGAAAACTTTTTTAGCTCATGAAGGTTTTCTCTCATGAATTACTTTTTCGAAAAAGGTTGCTTCCCTAAGTATTCAGCATAACCAATTTCTGCACCAATCTCTAATAATCTATTGTATTTAGCGATTCTATCAGATCTAGCAGTAGAACCAGTTTTGATTTGACCACAATTTAATGCAACAGCAAAATCAGCGATAAATGCATCTTCTGATTCACCAGATCTGTGAGACATTACACAGTTGTAGTTATTTCTTTGTGCTAATCTAATAGTTAACATAGTTTCAGATACAGAACCAATTTGGTTTGGCTTAATTAAAATTGCGTTACCAATTCCTTTTTGGATTCCTTCTGCTAAGATATTTGCATTTGTAACGAATAAATCATCACCTACTAATTGAACTTTATCTCCAATTTTTTCAGTTAAGATTTTCCATCCATCCCAATCATCTTCAGATAAACCATCTTCAATAGATACGATTGGATATTTGTTACAAAGGTCTGCATAGTAGTTTACTAACTCTTCAGAAGTTAATTCTCTATTTTCACCTTTTAAAACATATTTACCAGCATCGTTGATAAGCTCAGAAGCTGCAACATCTAGTGCGATAGCAATTTGCTCACCAGCTTTATATCCAGCTTTTTCAATAGCTTCCATAATAACTGTAATAGGTTCTTCGTTTGATTTTAAGTTTGGTGCAAAACCACCTTCGTCACCAACTGCTGTTGATTCACCCATAGCATCAATAACTTTTTTTAAGTGTTGGTAGATTTCTGCAACTGCTCTTAAACCTTCGTTGAAATCATCAAATCCAACTGGCATAACCATATACTCTTGGAAATCAACAGAGTTGTTTGCATGCTCTCCACCATTGATGATGTTGAACATTGGAACAGGCATAGTCATTGCATTTGCTCCACCTAAGTATCTGTATAAAGGAATATCTAAAGAAGCTGCTGCTGCTCTTGCAACTGCCATAGATACACCAAGTACTGCATTTGCACCTAGCTTTTCATAGTTATGTGTACCATCAATATCTTTCATAGTAGCATCAACTTCTGCTTGGTTATATGGGCTTAATCCCATTAACTCATCAGCAATAACAGTGTTAACATTATCTACAGCTTTAAGAACACCTTTTCCTAAAAATCTATCATCACCATCTCTTAATTCTAAGGCTTCTCTTTTACCTGTACTTGCTCCACTTGGAACGATAGCACTTTGCTTAGTACCATCACTTAATACAACTGTTGCTCTTACAGTTGGATTACCTCTTGAGTCTAAAACTTCATCTGCATAAACATTATCAATAAATACCATTTAGGTCTCCTAAATTCATTAAATCTAAATATTATACAAAAAAATTTATTTTGAGTTGCTTTGATAAATAAAAATGATAAAAAAATGTATTTTATGAGGGATAGTGTAGAGTAGGGAATGTACTTCAAAAAGTTTTGAAGTACATCTTTGATTAGTCTTCTTCAGACTCTGGTTCACCTTGAATGATTTCATCGTTTACACCCATTGCCGTAAGAATCTTACCTTCGATTTC
>Ga0193952_1000664_pt1 | contig 13975 bp, 14 predicted proteins | sample BB_3_MG_FD_140368 | JGI IMG/M metagenome (GOLD analysis project Ga0193952, IMG submission 140368) | Microbial mat bacterial communities from the Broadkill River, Lewes, Delaware, United States - BB_3_MG | ecosystem: Environmental > Aquatic > Freshwater > River > Microbial mats | place: USA... | reverse complement strand
TTAACAGGAGATATTGATTTAAATAAAATCTCTAAATTAACAGAAACACACATTCCAAACAGTGGATTGAATAAAAAACAGTAAAAATCAAAAGCAAGAGTCGAAGTCTTCTGACTCTTGCTTTTTAATAATTTAAATAAAAACAGATGAAATCATTTATAAAATTAGCGGGACTTACCTTAGTTGTATTATTTATTTCTACAGCATGTGATTCCAATGCATCTCTTCAAAAATACTACGTAGATAGCAAAGAAAATAATGAATTTATATCTGTAGATATTCCTTCTAGCATTCTACAGTTAAAAGACACTGAAGTATCTGAAGATATTAAAAACACCTTAAATACTATTAAAAAGGTAAACTTTTTAGCACTACAATTAAATGAGACAAATCAGGAATTATATGCTTCAGAAAAACTGAAAGTAGCTAAAATTCTAAAAAACCCAAAATACAAACAATTAATGCGAATGAACATGGGTAAAGGAAGTGTTAGTGTTAATTATTTAGGAGAAGAAGAAGCTATTGATGAAGTTATCATATTTGGATCGGATAATGAAAAAGGTTTTGCAGTTGTAAGAGTTATTGGGGATAATATGAATCCTTCAGATATTATGAAACTTGCCAATGATATTAAACTTGATGGTGACTCAAGTCAATTAAAACAACTTGAAGGTTTGCTTAGTGGTTTGAAATAATAATCATTTACTATTAAATATTAAAAGCCATACTTTAACGAGTATGGCTTTTTAAGTATTCATTAACTTCTTAAAAAAAATAAAATAGTATTTTTGAGAACTTAATTTTAGATTTAAAACATGAAAAAAATTGTTTGCGTACTTATTTTCATTTTTTCAGTAGTTATAAATGCTCAGGAAAAAACATATCGAGCAGAAAGAGAAAAAATAAATAATTTAATTCATACTAAATTAAAAGTAGATTTCAATTTTGAAAAAAGTCAAATGAATGGAGAGGCTTGGATTACGGTTTCACCACATTTTTACCCAACAAATAAATTAACTCTTGATGCGAAAGCTTTTAAAATTCATGAATTAAAAGTTAATAATATGAACGCTTCATATAATTATTCAGACAATGAAATTACAATTGAATTGGATAAAATTTATAAAAAAAATGAAGAGTATATTGTTTATGTAAAATACACTGCCCAACCTGAAGAGGTAAAACAAAAAGGAAGTAAAGTGATTACAAGCGCAAAAGGCTTGTATTTTATTGATCCGAAGGAGGAAGATCCTGATAAACCTACACAAATATGGACCCAGGGTGAAACTGAAGCAAGTAGTTGTTGGTTCCCGACAATTGATTCACCTAACCAAAAAACAACACAGGAAATTTATATGACTGTTCCATCAAAATATGTGACACTGTCAAATGGATTATTAATTAGTAAAACAGACAATAATAATGGAACACGAACAGATTATTGGAAAATGGATCAAAAACATGCCCCATATCTATTCTTTATGGGAGTTGGAGATTTTAGTATTGTCAAAGATTCATGGAATGGGTTAGATGTTGATTATTATGTGGAGCCTGAATATGAATCTGTTGCTTCTGAAATATTTGGAAACACTCCTGAAATGATGACTTTCTTTTCAGAAATAACAGGTGTTAAATATCCTTGGAGCAAATACAGTCAAATAGTTGTTAGAGATTATGTGAGTGGTGCCATGGAAAATACTACCGCTGTTGTTCATGGTGAAACGGCACAACAGAAAAAAGGTCAATTAATTGATCATAATGAATGGGAGGGAACCATAGCTCATGAGTTATTTCATCATTGGTTTGGAGACTTAGTAACTACAGAAAGCTGGGCAAATTTAACAGTTAACGAATCATTTGCAACCTATAGTGTTTATTTATGGTTTGAATATAAATATGGTAAAGACAGAGCAAATGCTCATATGTATGAAGATATTCAAACTTATTTTCAAAGCCAGAGTGAAGATAAAAATTTAGTCCGCTTTTATTATGAAGACAAGGAACACATGTTTGATCCTGTAAGTTATCATAAAGGAAATGCAATTCTTCATATGTTGCGCAATTATTTGGGTGATGATGCATTTTTTGAAAGCTTGAATTATTACTTAACTAAATACAAGTATGGTACAGCAGAAGCTCATGATTTAAGACTGGCATTTGAAAAAGTTTCAGGAAAAGATTTGAACTGGTTTTTTAATCAATGGTATTATGGTAACGGTCATATAAAATTAAATGTTACATACGACTATAATACTATAAATAATACCGTTACTATAAATACAAATCAGCAAGGAAATGTTTTTAAATTCCCACTGTCAATTGATATTTATGAAAGTAAAAGAACTTTAAATCATGAGGTATGGGTAGACGGCAAACAAAACTCATTTACATTTCCAATCAATAGTCACCCTAAACTAATTAATATAGATGCAAAACATGTTCTTTTAGCTGAAATTAACGACAACAAAACACTTGAGAATTATATTTATCAGTTTAATAATGCGCCTCATTATTTAGATAGAAGATTGGCTTTAGAAGAAATAGCTAAAAAGCAAACTAATAAAGAAGCTTTTGCAACCTTAATTAAGGCTTTTAAAGATCCATATTATGAAATAAGAATACTTGCTTTGGAAAACATTGATTTATTTCAAAAGTATTATAAGAAGGAAGCTATTTCTAAAATTGAACAATTAGCTCAGTTTGATGAGAAAACATTGGTAAGAGCAGCAGCTTTAGAAGTTTTAGGGAAATTGGTTGAGCCAATATACAAACCTCTTTTTATAAGTGGAATGAATAGTGAATCTTTTGCAATTATAGGTAGTTCGTTAACCTCATTATATCAAATAGATAAGGTATCAGCAATGGAAAAGGTAAATTCGTTAAATAATGATACAAAAGAATATTTAGCGGAAGCTATTACTAGTATTTATATTCAAGAAAAAGATAAAACAAAACTACCATTCATAGCAAATCATGTGTTAAAAGGGATGTTTTTAACATCTGATCAAAGAGCACAGCAAATGTATTCTGAAGCTTTTAAATGGATCGCGGAAAGCGATAATAAAGAGGCTATATCAAATTTAACTAATGATTTTGTAGAGCTAGGCTTACAATATAAAAAATATAATTTCGATAAAATGGCAGTAAATATGCTAAATCAAATTATCAACGCTCAACAACAAGCCAAAAACGAAAATAAAGATGAGCTTATTTTTATTTTAAAAACAGGTTTATCTAAACTCATTGAGTAAAGTATCATATTAATTAAAGCATTAAGGTTTCAATTATATTGAAACCTTTTTTTATGGAAGATAATTTTTAAAAGAACCATCCTTATAAAAAATTACAATTCGTTCAATCTCTACAGAATTTTCAATTGATGAATTAACAGAAGGAGTTAATTTTTTCTGAACAATTTCATTTGGTTCCTCAATTTTTGTTTGAAATAAAGTTGGAGTAGGGTTTATATTATTTTTCTTTGGGAATTCTCCTACACCATTTAACAACCAATACAATTCAACATCAGGAAATTCTTTTAAAATTTTAAGTACAAAATCTAAGCTAGGTTTATTTCTGCCAGATAATAAATGAGAGATACTAGACCTTTGAACATCTATTTTTTCAGCTAGTAATGCTGCAGACATCTCATAATAGTCCATTATACTTTTTAATCTTTTTACAAATTCCTCTATGTTTACCATTGTAACCGTTTTAGCAAGTTACAAATGTAATCTATTTAAATTGAATAGCCAAGCAACGTGGCTTTTTCAGTGTATTAAGACGGTGAGAGTTAAATTATTTATTCAATTAAAGAAGTTTAATTGCCTGATTTTAAATATTTAACATGATTCATATTGATAAAATTGATAACTCCCTAGTGGAAAGTCAATTACTAAAGTGTAAACCAAGAAATAGACGTCACAATTGTAACACCCAATGAAGATTTCAATGTATACAATTGTAAACGTACTAATATTTACATTTGTAACATGAAATTTCCACAACAAAACAACCTTGAAGATTGGTATCAACTAAATTTTGAAAAAAAAATAAAAGGAAGACGTATTTTATTTCAAGACATTGAGCCTTTAATCTTAAAATTGTCTTCAAAATTTGAGAAAGAAATAATCGGATACTCTGAAAACAATATTCCTATTTACAAGATTTCTATTGGTAATGGAGCTACAAAAGTATTAACATGGTCTCAAATGCATGGTAATGAAAGTACTGGGACAAAGTCATTATTTGACTTGTTTCATTTTTTTGAAGAAGAATCTAAGGACTTCAAAAAAATAACAGATAATATTTTAAAAAAATGTACCATGGAATTTATTGTTCTGTTAAACCCTGATGGTGCAATTAAATTTACCCGAGAAAATGAAAAAGGAATTGATTTAAATAGAGATGCCGTCGCAATAAAAGCTTGTGAGAGTAAATTACTTCGTAAACAATTGGACGAATTTAACCCTAAATATTGCTTTAATCTACACGATCAAAGATCAATTTTTAATGTTGAGGACACTTCTAATCCTGCAACAATTTCTTTTTTGGCTCCTTCTGAAGATTACGAAAGAACTGTTACTCCAGGACGAAAGGAGACTATGAGTGTAATTGTTTCAATGAACGAATTACTTCAGCAATATATTCCTAATCATGTTGGAAGATATACCGATGAATTTTATCCAACAGCGACAGGTGATATCTTTCAAAAATTAGGACATAATACCATATTAATTGAAGCTGGACATTATAAAAATGATTACGATAGAGAAATTACTCGAAAATTTAACTTCTTCGCAATTTTAAAGGGGTTACATTTTATTTCAAACAACCCAGATATTACAAATTATAAGGAATATTTTACTATACCAAACAATGATAAAAAATTTTTAGACATTATATATCAAAATGTAAAATTAACTGAAGATGATAAAATAAAAACTGAAGATGTTGGTATTCAATATAAATTTAAAGTAGTGAATGATAGGTTGGTTAAATATAAACACCTAGAAAACAGAGGAAAATTATCTAATTTTCACACCTATAATCTTGTAAATGCAGAAAATTTAGAATTAAATGATTTAAAATTATCAAATTCGTAAATATTTTAACAATAAATCAGTTTTTTTTAATAAATTTGCAATATATTTATATATATTTATTTTAATAAACGTAATATGAAAAAATTCATCTTAGACGAAATTGATCACCAAATATTAGATATTCTTATTGAAAATGCTAGAACTCCTTTTACAGATATCGCTAAAAAATTAGTAGTATCTGCAGGAACAATTCACGTAAGAGTAAAAAAAATGGAGGACGAAGGGATTATTAAAGGATCTACTTTAACTCTTGACTATGAAAAAATGGGATATTCATTTATTTCTCATGTAGGTATTTATTTAGATAAAACTTCAAAAACTAAACAAGTTGTTAAGGATTTAGCTGTTATACCTAATATTACTATAGCATATATTACAGCAGGAAAATATAACATATTTTGTAAAATTAGAGCTAAAGATACAACACATGCAAAAGAAATAATTTTTGAAATTGACGATATTGACGGTGTTTCAAGAACTGAAACTATGATTTCTTTAGAAGAAAGTATAAACGACAAAACTCGTTTAATGCATTCTATTTTTAGAGAATTATAATCAGTAAAAAAATATTATTTTAATATACCTTGTCATAATTTATGGCAAGGTATATTTTTTTATAGATGATTTTATTACATTTGGAGTTCTAACTACTACTAATGAGAACTATCAATACTACTATTGGGTCAATTGTTTATGACCGAAAGAATTATTCAAATAAAGATTTAATAGCATTGTACAAATCAATGTTGAAACCTCGTTTAATAGAAGAAAAGATGTTAATTCTATTACGTCAAGGTAAAATATCAAAATGGTTTTCTGGAATTGGTCAGGAGGCAATTCCTGTTGGTGTTGCTAACGCTTTAACGGAAGATGAATATATTTTACCTATGCATAGAAATTTAGGTGTTTTTACCACTAGAAACATTCCTTTACATAAACTATTTTCACAATGGCAAGGAAAAAAAGGTGGTTTTACTAAAGGTAGAGATCGTTCTTTTCATTTTGGAACTCAAAAATATAAAATTATAGGAATGATTTCCCATTTAGGACCTCAATTAGGAGTCGCTAATGGTATTGCCTTAGGAGATTTACTTAAGAAAGAAAAAAAGGTAACTGCCGTTTTTTGTGGTGAAGGAGGGACTAGTGAAGGCGATTTTCATGAAGCTTTAAATGTTGCTTCAGTTTGGGATTTACCTGTTATTTTCTGTATTGAAAATAATGGTTATGGACTTTCTACACCTTCTAAAGAACAATTCAATTGTGTAAATATTGCAGATAAAGGGATTGGTTATGGAATGGAAAGTCATATTATTGATGGGAATAATATTTTAGAGGTTCATTCAAAAGTAAATGAGATTGCTAAGAGTATTAGAAAAAAACCTCGCCCAGTTTTGATTGAGTTTAAAACTTTCAGAATGAGAGGTCATGAAGAGGCTAGTGGGACGAAATACATTCCCAAAGAATTACTAGAGAAATGGGCTTTTAAGGATCCTTTAAATAATTTCCAAAACTTTTTAAGAAGTGAAAAGATTCTTACTGAAAAAATGGAATTACTATTAAAGCAGGAAATTGTTTTAGAAATAAATGACCATTTAAAAATAGCTTTTGAAGAAGAAGAGACAGTTTCAACAGCAGAATTGGAGTTAGCTGATGTTTATGAGCATGTAAATTACATAGAATCTCAACCTTCAGAAAAAACTTCAAATATAAGGCTTGTAGACGCTATATCACAAGGCCTTAAGCAATGTATGGAGCGCCATGATGATTTAGTAATTATGGGGCAAGATATAGCTGAATATGGTGGGGTTTTTAAGATTACTGATGGCTTCTTAAAACAGTTTGGGGCATCGAGAGTTAGAAATACACCAATATGTGAATCTACAATTATTGAGGCTGCATTTGGACTTTCTATTAATAAAATTAAATCAGTTGTTGAATTACAGTTCTCTGATTTTGTTACTTCTGGTTTTAACCCTGTAATTAATTTATTAGCAAAATCCTTTTATAGATGGGGGCAAAACTCAAATACTGTGTTGCGCATGCCATGTGGGGCAGGTGTTGGGGCCGGTCCTTTTCATAGTCAAACTAACGAAGCATGGTTCACAAAAACACCAGGGCTAAAAGTTGTATACCCGGCATTTCCTTATGACGCTAAGGGTTTGTTAGCTACAGCAATTGAAGATACAAACCCTGTGTTATTTTTTGAGCATAAAGCTCTTTACAGGTCAATTTACCAAGAAGTCCCTGAAGGTTACTATACAATTCCATTTGGAAAGGCTTCTAAACTAGTGGAAGGGAATGACATAAGTATTATAACTTATGGTGCAGGGGTACATTGGGCATTAAATGAAATAAAGGAACACAAAATTTCTGCTGATGTTATTGATTTAAGAACTTTACAGCCTTTAGATACTGAAACTATATACCATTCCGTTAGGAAAACCGGAAGGGTCTTAATTTTACAAGAAGATACCTTGTTTGGTGGAATTGCATCAGATATTTCGGCGTTAATTTCAGAAAATTGTTTTAAATCGTTAGATGCACCAATTAAAAGAGTGGGAAGTATTGAAACACCTATTCCATTTGCCAGAAATTTGGAAGAATTATACTTGCCAGCTAATAAGTTATATGAAGAAATCTTGGAAGTCTTGAATTTTTAAATATAAGTTATTGAGGTGATTAATATCATGTAAAACAACGAACTTAAGATATAACTTTAACATCATATAGTTTTAATATGTTGTTGAAAGACCAAAAAGATTTTTTTAAAGTTTGCTTTGACACAATGCAAATGGGAATTCTTGTGTATGATATTCATAAAAAAATTGTTCTTTCGAACTCCCCTTTGAATCAGATATTTAACTATTTTAAGGAGAGTGATGTTCTAAATTTGAGTATCAACAATTTATTTGAGGATTCAATTATTTTTGATGATTTTATAGTTAATTCAACTCATAAAAAGTTTAAAAAACCCATAGAGATTGTAGGTGTAAAAAGTAACGGAGAAAGATTCCCGATAGAGCTTAATTTAAGTAAATTGGAATATGAAAATGAGTATTATTTTAAAGCATTTATTTCTGATATTACTGAACGAAAAAAGGAAAAAAATCGAATTTTCAATTTAAATTCAAAATTAGAAAAAGAAGTAAAATTGCAACATCACGAGCTTGAAAATGCAATTGATCAATTACAAGTTTCTTTAAACAAAGAGAAAGAGCTTAGTCATTTAAAAACTAAATTTATCTCCTTAGCCTCACATGAGTTTAAAACACCTTTAAGTGCAATTTTATCATCTACTGAACTCATAGTAAAATATTCAGATTTAAATTCTACTAGTAAACGTAATGAACATCTTGATAAAGTTAAAAACATGATCTACCATTTAAACGGTATGCTTGATGACTTTTTAACTTTAGAACATATTGAATTAGGAAGTTTTATTCCAAAATTTACACAATTTAAATTTAGCACTCTTATTAATGAAATAATACAGAATATAAAGCCTTTTTTAAAAGAGAATCAAACATTGCAGTTAAAGAATAATATCACGGGTACTATTTATCAGGATCAGAATATTTTAAAAATTGTTTTAACAAACCTATTTAATAATGCTATAAAATATTCAAAAGTAAACGGAATTATAGAAGTTGAAATTGACGAAAAAAACTCCTCTTTATTCTTTAAAATTAAAGATAATGGAATTGGGATTCCAAAAAACGAACAGGAATTTATATTTAAACGATTTTTTAGAGCAAAAAATGCAGTTTTTCTACCAGGAACTGGTATTGGGCTAAATATTGTAAAAGGATATATAGATAAATTAGGAGGTGCTATTGAGTTTGAAAGTATTGAAAATAAAGGTACCTCATTTGTTGTAGAATTACCTAAAATAAATAATAATGAAAAAGTCAATATTATTAATTGAGGATGATAAAATAGTTAGAGAAAACACTACTGAAATTTTAGAATTGGCTAATTTTAAGGTGAGTACTGCCGAAAATGGTAAAGCAGGAGTTTCTTTAGCAAAGAAAATAATTCCTGATATTATAATATGTGATATTTTAATGCCTAAACTTGATGGGTTTGGAGTTTTACAAATAGTTTCAAAAACACCTAGTTTAGTGCATGTTCCCTTTATTTTTTTAACAGCCAAAACTCATCATAATGATTTAAGAAAGGGGATGGAACTTGGTGCTGATGATTATATTACGAAGCCTTTTGAAGAATCGGAACTTCTACGAGCTATTGATACCAGGCTAAAAAGAGTTGAAGCATTTGAAAATAAACAAATTAAACAATCCAACAAAACAATTAGTAATCACTCATCAAATAATTTGAAGGAGTTTTTATCAACTAAAACAATTTATAAATACAAAAAGGATGAAAACATTTACTGTAAAGGAAATTTAAGTAATCATGTTTTCCTAATTAAAAAGGGAGAAATTAAAACTTATAAAATCAATGATCATGGCAAGGAATTTATAACGGGATTATTTAGTAGTTCAGATTTTTTTGGATATTCTTCTTTTATAAAACAGAAACCACATTTTGAAAATTCAAAAGCAATAACAAATGTGCAGTTATATAAAATAAATAAAAATGAAATAGATCAATTAACCAAATTAAATCCTAGTCTATTATTTAATATAATTGATGTGTTAGCCAGTGATTTAATTAATGTTAAAGAGAAACTATTATTAATTGCATATGGCTCGGTTAGATATAAAACCGCTGCAACGTTATTAAACCTATCAAAAAAATTACCCTTAAAAATGAATGGTGAAATTAAAATTACTAGGAGTAACCTTGCTAATACAATAGGTATTGCTAAAGAAACTTTAATTCGCACTTTACATGATTTTAAAATTGAAAAAGTGATTTCTGAAAGTAAAAATGGAATTAAAATAATTGATAAAAATAAACTTATGAAAGTCCAATAAAGTGTAAAATTTCTTGATAAAAATCATTCTAAAACATGAGTTACATCATTGTTTTTTGATGGTATTAAAGTTAAATTAGTAAACAATTTAGGAATTAGTTAAGTCTGTATGAATCAGATTACATAAGGCAAGAGAAACAGCAATTATTAATTTTATAAAAGCAAAATTAATTGGAATGAAAAAAGCAACAGAAAAAGAAATAAATTATTTAGATACCATTCAATTTTTACATTGTAGGACGGAAGTATGGTTATCTGAAATAGATTTTATACGTATTGAACAAAAGTTTTTACAAGAACTTCTTACAGAACACATTATGGGGTTGTGTGATGCTCAAGAATTTACCAAAGGTAAATTATTATTAAGCGGAATTAATCATGAAATAAACTTTGGTAATAATTTAACCAAAGAAATTAAAGATCATAAGGTTAATTTAGCGCTGTTTTTAGATAATATTTATCGAAATAAGGAAAATGATTTTAGAGAAAGTAATAAGTACTTAAAAAAAGAAGTTCAGAACTATATTGATAATTTTCGAAATATAAAAGAACAAGTTTTTGAACTGGTTTTATATATAATGAAAAAAGAAAAGAACAGTAAAAAAGAAATAAATACTTAATTATTGGTCGTTTTCAAATTGAAATTCTTTGACATTTACTGCAGTTTTTTTATTAATTACTTTTAATGGTAAGGGTAATTAAACTTGAGTATTACAAGAAAATGTTAATGAGTTAATTATTTTAATGGTTTTTTGAAGTTTTAGTTGGAATTAAATCAGCTCAATTTTTTTTAACCGTTAAAATCACTGCCTAAATAAATTAGAAGGGTTTAAATTTGAAAACGATTTTTATAAATTCCATTTAAATTTTTTAAAAATAGTTTTCCAATCAACAGGCAAATCAGCTTGGATGGACAATAATTCATAGGTTATGGGGTGTTTTAAACTAATGGATGAAGCATGTAAAAATAAATTGTGACAATTAAAATTATGTTCAAACATTCTATTGTGAAACCTATCTCCATATTTATAATCACCTACAATTGGATGGCTAATTTTATTCATATGAATTCTTAATTGATGCATTCTTCCTGTTGATGGAGTTAATTTCACTAAGCTGTATCTAGAAGAATTATAAGGGTGAACCGCAATATTGGTTTCAATTTTATTTAAAGCTTCACATAAAGTTTCAGCTTCTTTATAAGCCTTAGTGTCAGGATTTTTAACAGGTGAATCTATAGTAATTGATTCATTAAAGAAACCTCTCACTATTCCTAGGTATATTTTTTTTATTTTATTTGTATTAAAAAGTTCCTGAAAAATAGAAACATCTTCTTTGCGCTTTGCTAAAATTAATACTCCTGAAGTTTTTCTGTCTAATCTATGAACTGGGTAATAATTTTCTCCTTTTTGTTGAAATAAGATATCTAATAAGGTGTCACCATTAATGTTTCGCGCATAATACGATTTATGAATTAAAATGTTGTTAGGTTTATTAACAACTATTATGAATTCGTCTTCAAATAAAATTTCAATTTTCATGCTGCAAATATACATTTTACTTAATTTTACAGTGTTTTAAAATGACCAAGAATTGATATTCTATTTATTTTAAAAAATAAATTATTATATTTATATACTACTCACAAAACTAACTTATAACAAAATCAAATATGAAAAAACTAATTGTACTAGTTGTTCTCGCAGCAACTTTTTTTGCCTGCGGATCTTCATCTAAAGTTGTAAAAACATCGAAAAAAATGATTAAAGGGACATGGAGCCTACAAGAAATTACTTATAGTGATTACGGCACTTTTAAAATCACTTTTTTCAACGATGTAAAAAAAGATTGCTTAATTGGAAGTAATTGGAACTTTGTATCAAATAATAATTCAGGTGTTTATACTATTATAAATGAAAATTGCCTAAAAGGTGACCGTAACTTTATTTTTACAATACAAGAAATTGATATTGAAACAGGATTGTATGATTTTTTACTAAAACCTGTAGATGCTAAAAAGAAATCGACTGATAATAAAGGTTATCGTCTCCGATTAGCTCAATTATCTGACACTACAATGCAATGGGAGCAAAATGCTTCTATAGATGGGAAAACATTTAAAATAAACATGAATTTTGTAAAAGTTAACTAAGATGAAAAACATTATAAAAAATATAGGAATCACAATTTTAACAACGGGTCTAGTAATTGGATTAAATAGTTGTAGCGCTACACAAAATGCAAATAATAAACAAAAAGGGGCTGTAATTGGCGCTGCTGGAGGTGCAATTTTGGGAGCAATTATAGGAAATAATACGGGTAAAAAAGGTTCAGGTGGAGAACTTGGAGCAGTAATTGGAGGAGTTGTTGGTGGGACTGCAGGAGTATTAATTGGAAATAAAATGGATAAACAAGCTCAAAAAATTGAAGAAGAAATTCCAGGAGCTATTGTAGAAAGAATTGATGATGGGATTGTTGTAACTTTTGATGAAAATAGTGGAGTTCATTTTGATACAAATAAATATAACATCAATAATGAATCTGAAGCAATGTTAAATAAACTTGCAAGCATCCTACAAGAATACCCAGATACAAAAATTTTAATTGTAGGTCATACAGACAGCGTTGGAGCAGAGGATTACAATCTGGCATTATCTAAAAACAGAGCTAATGCTGTCACTAATTTCTTTATTCAAACAAAAAACTTAAATAGTTCTAGATTTACAACAAACTGGTATGGAGAAAATCAACCTGTTGCAGATAATACTTCTGCCGAGGGAAGAGCAAAAAACAGAAGAGTTAATCTTGCGATTTTACCAAATGATAAAATGATTGAAGATGCAAAAAAAGAGGCCGGTGGAAATTAATTTTATGAACTCGCTGAATCTTTTAATTTTTTAGCAACTTTATGGCTATAGGGTATTTGTAATTCTATTTAAATATACTTAGTAATTAATTATGGAAGAACATTTTTTTCAATGTCCGCATTGTTGGGAACAAATTTCAATGCTTTTTGATTCTTCAATTAATTATCAAAAATATATTGAAGATTGTGAGGTGTGTTGTAATCCAATTGAATTAAGCGTTGTATTTGAAAATTCCACGTTAATTAACCTTGAGATTAATACAAGTTAAGATAGTATAATAACAACTTTTTAACTCTATTATTTATTTAATAATTAGTATATTAGTGTAGGTTACCTAAACAATTAGTAAATCATATATTATAAACTTAAATTTTTAATTATGGAAAATGTTTCAATTTTTTTAGCTAAGTTTTGGGGATGGTATTTGGTGATATTTTGTATGTTATTAGTGGTAAGACCAAAACGAATGACTCAGTTATTATCCTATTTAGAAGATGAAAAATATTTAGTTTTAACTTCATTATTAGCAATTTTTATAGGTTTATTTACAATATCGCTTCACAATGTTTGGGATCATAACTGGAAACTAATAATAACATTATTAGGATGGGCTTCATTAATAAAAGGTGTTATAAGGTTTTCATTTCCTAAAACATCCTTAAAAGCTATTAACTCACTTAATATTAAGTTAATACCATATTTTTTATTTATTTTATTCGTGTTAGGAGTATTTTTATTAAATGAGGTTTATTTATTGGTTCCTTATTAAGTTGTCTCCAAGTTTTGAGAGTTTATCCATCTTAAAACAATAATAGACAGTATACTACAAACTAAAAAACCAATAAATAGAGGTAGGGCGGTAGCATTAACACAAATAAAACTTGCAATAATAAATATTGAAAAACCTACATAAACTATTGGTTTTCTACCTAAAGAATCTGAAATAGGGCCAAATAATAATGGTCCAATTCCTAACCCTAAAAATATCATTATTATTAAAAGTTGATTTTCACTATTTGACTCAGTACCAATTGAATGACCTATTATATCTAAAGCTGGTAATAAAG
>Ga0193952_1000657_pt1 | contig 14031 bp, 12 predicted proteins | sample BB_3_MG_FD_140368 | JGI IMG/M metagenome (GOLD analysis project Ga0193952, IMG submission 140368) | Microbial mat bacterial communities from the Broadkill River, Lewes, Delaware, United States - BB_3_MG | ecosystem: Environmental > Aquatic > Freshwater > River > Microbial mats | place: USA... | reverse complement strand
GCAATTTGATAGCCTTGTTTATTTTTACCGACAAGGTATACCACCGAACCAAACTCAGGCTCCTCATCTCCGACAGTGTCTTCAAAATATATTCTCATTAGATGAGTCACGGGGAGGTTGCTTTGATATTTTTTGTGGCCAACAGAAAAGCTTTTAAGGAATTGTGTATCTGCATCTTCAAATTCAGTTCCTATAACCTTTCTGCCGAAATTGTTTTTAGTGTAGACACGGATCATTTTCTGCTTATATTTTCTTACACCTTTCCAGTTAATGAGAGAAGAAATGTCTTCATAGCTTTTTGCTTCATGAGCTATAAGGAACTTATCTAGCAGGGCTTCTTTACTGGAAGGTAATTCCGCTGCGGTTGCACTCACACACGTGATGGCGAGAGCCAATGGTAGTATTTTTTTAAGCATTCTTATTTTCTCCCTATTATTTTATCTATCTCAAGAATATGAGTCTGGGGCTATTAGTTTCTAGCAGGTGTTATGCCAACTCTTTGGAAACAGAGATAATAAGCCTGATTGAATCTCAGGCTTTTCTTTAGAGGGCTTGAGCTGGGGAGTCTCTTAGTAGATTTCGTTAGGCTGGACGATATTATACTTTTTCATCTTTCTGTAGACGGTTGACCTGCAGATATTAAGCTCTTCGGATACTTGAGTGATGTTCCATTTGTATTTCCTTAAGGCTTCGATCAGGCGTCGGCCCTCTTCATCGCAGACAAAATCAGATAAGCTCATTGTTTTAGGTTCTTCTAAAATGATTTCATCATGTTTGAAGATATCTTTTTCTGCTCGGACTTCGAGGGGCAAGCTGTCGATTGTAATATGCCCATCCTGAGATACTGCAAGAGCGTAGCGAAGCACATTAGACAGTTGGCGAATGTTACCTGGCCAGTGGTAGTCATTAAGAATATGACGTGCCTGTGGCGTGAACGTTACTCTTTCTGAGCCTCCTAACTCACTGTCTAAAATGCAGCTTATTATGAAGTTTTTATCGGTGCGCTTGCGCAAAGGAGGGAGCTTAAGCGACATGCCGTTAAGGCGGTAATAAAAGTCTTCACGGAACAAATGATCTCTGATTCGTTGCTCGAGATCCTGATGTGTTGCAGAGATAACTTGTATATCTAACGGGGTAGGCTCGGAAGCACCCAGTGGTAGGATTTCTCTTTCTGCCAAAGCCCTTAGAAGGCGTGTTTGTAATTGAGCAGGCATATCACCGATCTCATCAAGAAAGATGGTGCCACCATTCGCTTGTTCTAGTTTACCTTTCATTCCTTTGCGGTTTGCCCCAGTGAACGAACCACTTCGGTAACCAAACAGTTCACTCTCAATGAGTGATTCTGGTATGGCTGCACAGTTCAGAGCGATAAAAGGGCCTCCGCGTTTATCACTCGCATCATGGATGGCCCGCGCAAAAGCTTCCTTACCCGTCCCAGTTTCGCCCGTGATCAGAATGGGTATATCTTTATTAAGCACATGGCGAATTTGCTGAACATTTTGTTGTACGTCTAGGTCCTCGCCAGACAGCTGTTCCAGCGTCGGATGTTTATGGCTTCGGCCTTCTTTTCCCTGAGTTCTGGAGGGTCTGATGTTTCTCTGGTTTTTGTTAGCGGGTACGCGCAGTGAAATTTCAATCTCGTCCATCAGCTTCGGCGACTGACTTCTAATACTATAGGCTCCGCCGTTACTCTGAGAAAGGAGTTGATCAACGGTAAGGCCTGTTATCTCTTCGATATTGCGCCCAAGTAATTGCTCTCCGGACTCCAATAGCCCCTCATAATCTGCAAATGCAGAACGGTTAGCGCCAATGATGATACCGCGCTCGTTTATGGCGAGGAATTGCTCTTGTGCAAGATCAGAGAAGTTGTTTGTTTCTTTGATGTACAATGTGATCTGGCTGCGATAGGTTTGGCGGAAATAGCTGTTTTCAATCATCCTGCCATACATCATTACCATTTGCAGGGTTAGATACTGACTATCTTTAGAGCCTGTTGCCCCTAAGCAAGATGCGTTCAAGCAGCCTTTCAGGTCGCCTAAGGGATCAAAAATAGGTGTAACAGAGCAACTCATCAAGCCATTAGAAGTAAAGAAATGTTCATGCTGATGAATGATTAAAGACTCTTTTTCCACTAGGCATGTGCCTATGCCATTTGTGCCAGCGTCTTTTTCGTTCCATCTAGAGCCTACTAATAGTCCGGCATCTTCCCACAAATCTTTCATATGCGAGGGGAGTTTTGCATCCAACGCGAGTCCTGTCTCGTCAGCAAGCACAACCGAAAAGCCTGCTTTGGCAATGCGTTTGGCGAGTCCGTTCATACCATTTCTGGCTATTCGTAGATAGTCTTCCTGAAGCTGCAGCTGTTGCTGCATCTCATAGGCAGTCAGAACCTCTATGTTATGACCCAAATGGGGGTCTAAGCCATGTTGCACAAGACTACGCTCCCAAGACCTTGCAACAGGTTCACTGGGTTTTAGGTCTCGTTCCTTAAAATTTCCTGTAACGTAAGCGACAACATCCTTGGTGCTTTTAATTTGGGGTAGGTTTCGCATTACCGATTCGCTCCTGTCTTACACGTGAGCTTGCTAGGCCTATACCTTCAGCTAATATGCACAACTAATTGCAGTAAGACTATTTATTTTTTTTATCAGAACAAGTTTAACCATGAATATGTACATCATAGAACAGTATAGAGCATGAAATGTGCCAGCTTGGTTTCTTCAATTCTCATTGATTGACAAGCCTGTACAGCTATGATTCATATTTAGAGTTGCTTCTCCGTCTTTCTTTATGACACGGGAAGGGGGTGTTTGTATAGTCAGTCGCAATAATATGATTCTTTTTGATACGCTGCTTTAAGCAGACAAGCATTCATTGCTTGCCTATTTAACCCAAAGCAGGAGTGCTTTTTTGCTTGAGTTAAAGAGGCGGCTAGCTGTTGAATTGAAGACGCACCTGTTTCATTTATGCTGCAGGTGTCGCACCCTTATAATGAGATTAAGGGTAATAGCATGGATTAATCCTAGGGAAAGACTATAGGATGAGAGTGATATGGCGATGATTGCAGCTGACCTAGAAAGAGATTTTAATAATATAATATTGTGCGGACTGTAAAATTTGAAATTATTACTTTAATAATTTTTAAAGTTTCTCGATGGTTCGCATGGCCTAGTTAACCTTATTTTTAAAGCCTTGGTTTTATCTTATGCATTGTTTGCGATGCTATAGCTACAGTTGTTTCATTCTGTGTCTTGTCTGTAGCAGGGATGCGACTACTTTTTCAAAATGTGCTCATGATTAATTTTCATAGTTATCTTTGTATTTATTGTTCTTTTAAATCAATGGTTTGTGTTTGTATTGTTTTTATTGTGCTCTTGGCATGCTTATTGAATATTGTCTAGAAAGTATCAGTGTCAAGTGCATGAGTGGAAGGCTATAAGCTTAATAGGATCGCTGCTATCGCATAAGAAGAATTGTGAATATCAGGGGATTGGTCAAATGGTTTTGTATAGATGTATTTTAAAAGCTTTAACCAAGAGGTTGGCAGATGACGTTACCTTTCTTTAGGTTTCGTAATTTATTCTGCTAATAATGACTTACTTTTACACCAATAATATAGCTGGAACAGTGAGTTATATTGAAGTGTTTGAATAATATCGTCAGCAACTAAAGGCTGCACTAGAGGCTTTTGGGGTATCTCGTCATAGGGGGGTTAGTCATAGGATTTAATCCGTAGATGCCGCTGAGCTCATAAGTAAAGATCATCGTATTGCATGCGACAGACGAAAGGTCAGGAGTGTGTATAGGTGAGGAGCGATATCAATTTGATGTGGATTCACTGAAGCATTAAAGCGATGGTTCCAAAGTAAGTAAATGAAAATAAAACTACTAGGAGTTTAATATGAATTGGACCAAACCATCTTACAAAGATCTAAGAATTGGTTTCGAAGTCACTATGTATTTCGCTAACCGTTAATTATCTTTCCGTTCTGTTGTTTAGGCCACCCCTGCGTAAGCTGGGGTGGCTAGAGAAGCAATACTAATGAAGATACACGTATTAGGCTCCGCAGCCGGTGGTGGTTTTCCGCAGTGGAACTGTAACTGCCGTAACTGTGCTGGTTTTCGGGCAGGAACGATCAACGCTCAATCTCGTACACAGTCATCCATTACTGTTAGTGCTGATGGGGAATATTGGATTCTATTTAATACCTCACCGGATATTCGTGAACAGCTAGCAAAGTTTGCACCGCTGCAACCCAATCGTGCTATTCGGGATACGGGTATTTCAGCGATTGTATTGATGGATAGCCAAATTGATCACACCACAGGGCTACTAATGTTGCGTGAAGGTTGTCCGCATAATATCTGGTGTACCCAGATGGTGGAACAGGATCTTTCGAGCAGTTTCCCCCTCTTCAATATGCTGAAACACTGGAACGGCGGCAATAACATTAACCGTATTCCTATTAATAGTGATGGCGAGGATAACCATTTTGTGATTCCACAAGTGCCAGATCTAAAGCTGACGGCTGTACCGCTACTGAGCAGTGCGCCGCCTTACTCATCTCATCGTGATGACCCGCATCCTGGTGACAATATCGGCATTTATATTGAAGATATTCGGACGGGGAGAACACTGTTCTATGCACCTGGTTTAGGCCAGATCGAGCCCCACTTGCGTCCATATATGGAAAATGCGGATGTGTTGATGGTGGATGGCACCATATGGACGGAAGATGAACTGATTACCTCGGGAGTTGGCGACAAACTGGGGGTGGCAATGGGACATCTGCCACAGTCCGGTAAAGGAGGCATGATGGAGTATCTGGATACGCTAGAGAAACCCCGCAAGATACTTATCCATGTTAACAATACTAACCCGATTCTTGATGAAGATTCAGCAGAGCGTGCGGAAGTGGAGTCTCACGGTATCGAGGTATCGTTCGACGGTATGTCGATTGAACTGTAATGCTGGATGAGTGAGTGAACCGAATAAAAAGGCGACAAGCATGAACAGTGAAGCTAACGATCAGTTACCGATGAACCGTGCAACGTTTGAACGGGCTTTGCGGGCTAAAGGCGAGTTTTACCACACTCAACACCCTTACCACATCGCAATGTATGAAGGAAAAAGCACACCAGAGCAGATTCGTGGTTGGGTGGCAAACCGCTTTTACTATCAGATCAGTATTCCGGTGAAAGATGCCGCGATCATGGCGAACTGCCCGGATCGTGATGTACGTCGTCATTGGGTACAGCGGGTTCTGGATCACGATGGTTATGAGGGGGCTGAAGGTGGTATTGAAGCGTGGTTGCGCTTAGGCGAAGCGGTTGGGCTAACACGGGAAGAGATACTATCCTGCGAACATGTTTTACCGGGTGTGCGTTTTGCCGTCGATGCCTATGTGAACTTTGCTCGGCGTGCGACTTGGCAGGAAGCGGCCAGCTCCTCATTAACCGAGCTGTTTGCGCCGACCATTCATCAGAACCGTCTAGATACTTGGCCGCAACACTATCCGTGGATTAAAGCAGAGGGCTATCAGTATTTCCGTAACCGACTAACCGAGGCTCGTCGTGATGTTGTACACGGTCTGGATATCACGCTGGACCACTTCAAAACCCAAGAACAGCAGGCTCGTATGCTGGAGATTCTTCAGTTTAAACTGGATGTACTCTGGACCATGCTCGATGCGATGACTATGGCCTATGAATTGGGGCGTCCGCCATTCCACACAGTGACTCGTAAAAATGTATTCCATCGAGGCTTATTCAATGAATGAGCGAACTCGCGTAGTTACGGTGCGGATTGAGCGGGATAGGGTTCCTGAATTGCACAATATGTTCCGCTTTCAGTGGGAGCAATCTCAGGATTGTTATGTCTTGCTCTACCCTGAAGGTATGGTACAGCTAAATGGACCAGCGGGGGAAATTCTTGCGCTGGTTGATGGTGAGCGCAGCGTTCAGACAATCATCGACGTGCTGCAGGCTAAATTTGCCGGTAGCGGTGATATCAGCGGCGATATTCTGGAATTCCTAGGAGGTGCTTATGAGCAACACTGGATCACCCTGTAATTCCCAGCCGCAATTGAACAGCGATGCATCGGCGGCGGATGACAAAAGTCACGGTCAGCCGCTATGGTTGCTGGCTGAGCTGACCTACAAATGCCCACTGCAATGTCCTTACTGCTCCAACCCTCTAGACTTTGCTGATTTCGGCGGTGAGCTGACCACTCGGCAATGGCTGGATGTGTTTGAGCAGGCGCGGGCGTTGGGAGCAGTGCAGCTTGGTTTTTCCGGTGGTGAGCCACTGGTAAGACAAGATCTGATTCAGTTAATCGGTGGTGCCAGAGAGATGGGGTATTACACTAACTTGATCACCTCTGGTGTGGGGCTGAATGAGCGCAAAATTTCGGAGTTTCATAAAGCTGGGTTGGATCATATTCAGGTGAGTTTTCAGGCCAGTGATGAATCCGTTAACAATATGCTGGCAGGTTCCCAAAAGGCATTCGAGCAAAAGTTAAAAATGGCACGTGAGGTAAAAGCACAGGGTTATCCAATGGTGCTCAACTTTGTGACACATCGCCATAATATCGATCGGATCGATAAAATTATTGAGCTTTGTGTGGCGTTGGGTGCGGACTATGTCGAGCTGGCGACCTGTCAGTATTATGGTTGGGCATTTAAAAATATTGAGCAGTTACTGCCGACACAGGGACAGCTGCGAAAAGCAGAGCAGATTACTAATGAATACCGTGAAAAACTGGCTGCACAGGGTAACCCAATTAAGCTGATCTTTGTGACGCCGGACTACTATGAAGAGCGACCAAAGCGCTGCATGAACGGTTGGGGAGAGGTGTTCCTAACGGTAACACCCGATGGTAAAGCCCTACCTTGTCACAGTGCCCGAATGTTACCGATTGAGTTTCCCAATGTCACTGAAATGGGCTTGAAAGAGATCTGGAATGATAGTTTTGGCTTCAACTATTTTCGTGGCAAAGATTGGATGAAGGAGCCTTGCCGTAGCTGTGATGAACAGGATGACGATCTTGGAGGCTGTCATTGTCAGGCCTATATGCTGACAGGGGATATGTGTAATTCCGATCCCGTATGCGCCAAATCGCCTTACCACGACAAGATTATAGCTGCCCGTCAGAAAGCCGAATCTGTGGTAAATAACCCAGATAAGTTTACCCACCGAAATGAACGTAACGCGAAAGTATTCGCGCGCGGATAGGCTTGAGCGTATTAAGAAAAAAGGGATTGTAGGATCCCTTTTTTTGTGACTAATGCGTTCATGTTTTTTATCTATTTCATCATTGCAACACCTGTTTCATGAAGTGCGCTTCATGTGTTGCACTGTATTTTAATATAGTGTTGTTAACATATTGATAATAAATGTTTTTATTTTTTGGTCTGTTCTTTGCTGTGTAGTGGATGATAGCCAGTGTCATGTAGTAGATGTGCCTAAGTGACGCTTGTTAATAAACATAATAACGAAAGATCAGTTATGACCATTATTAGAATGCTGCTTATGTGGTTAGTGGTACAGCAAGCATGCGCAGGCGATACACCGCCAGTCCGTGTTGCGGTATTACAATTTGGGACAGTCAATTGGGAAATGGATGTCATCAAGCATTATCGCCTAGATGAAAAATACCACTTCAAGCTTGATATCACGCCTTTAGGTAGCAAAAACGCAAGCTCTGTAGCGTTGCAAAGCGGTGCTGTCGATATCATTCTCAGTGATTGGGTTTGGGTCAATCGTCAGCGATTTGATAAGCGTATGTACCGTTTTTCACCAACCTCTTCAGCAGCGGGCGGACTGTATGCAGAAGTTGGCAGTCCCATTACCAGCCTGCAGGCATTAAACGGCCATCGCTTAGGTATTGCGGGTGGACCGGTAGATAAAAGTTGGTTGTTGTTTCAGGCTTTTGCCAAGAAGCAATATGGCTTCGATCTTAACAGCGTTGTTGAGCCAGTCTATGTTGCTCCACCTCTTCTTAACAAACTGATGTATGAAAAGCGTTTAGCGCTTGGCTTAAACTTCTGGCATTACAGTGCCCGCCTAAAGGCGAAAGGTTTTACCCCAGTGATCTCTGTAGAGGAGGTAATTAAAGGTCTGGGTATAGACGGACAAGTGCCGCTTGTAGGCTGGGTCTTCTCAGAAGCGTTCCAACTTCAGCATCCTAAGCTTCTCGATAGCTTCTTAAATGCGTCCCATGATGCTCGGCAAATATTACTGAACTCTGAACACGAATGGGAACGCATCAGACCCTTGCTCCATGCTGAAGATGAAGAAGTTTTCACAGCGTTAAGGCAAGGGTACAGAAAGGGGATTGGAACGCGCTTTACAGATAATAATTTCCACTCGCTGGAGGCGCTATACGAGATTATGGCATCTGAAGGGGGGGACGCCCTGACCGGGGGGGCAGATGCTCTGGATTTAGAGCTTTTTTATTTTCCAGAAGAGGTTCGTAACGAGCTAACAGAGACGGTAGTGCAATAATGGATGATTATTCACGTAATCTGTTGATTAGTATGTTTCCTTTATTGTGTCTGTTAGTGCTATGGCAAGGGGCTGCATTACACCTAAACAGTGCCAATTTGCCGACCATATCGGCAGTAGTGAGTAGTTTTTTTACCCATATCACAGAAGGCCAGATGATAGAGCACCTTCTGATTACGCTGTTTAGGGTGGCTATCAGCTTTGCAATTGCGATGTTTCTAGGGCTTTTGATTGGCACATTAATGGGGGCGTTTTCAAATCTTGATAAGGCCTGCGATTCATTGCTGGTGATTGCACTCAATATCCCAGCGCTGGTAACCATCTTACTTTGTTATATATGGTTTGGTTTAGTCGAATCGTCAGCAATTGCTGCGGTAGCGATTAACAAGATCCCCACGGTTATTGTCATGATACGGGAGGGCGCTCGGGTTGTAGACCGTGACTTGTTGCAAGTTGGAACTGTGTACCGAATCTCTCCCCTGAGATTTTTCTTTAAGATTTATCTTCCGCAGTTATATCCGTTCATTATGGCATCAGCCCGATCAGGTCTTTCCTTAATATGGAAGGTTGTACTGGTGGTTGAGCTGTTAGGACGAAGTGATGGTGTGGGTTTTCAACTGGGTTCATTTTTCCAGTTTTTCGATATCGCCAGCATTCTGGCTTACACCTTGGCATTTGTGGCGATTATCCTGCTTATCGAAGCATTGATTATGCGCCCTTTGGATAGATACATCGCAAGGGGGGGGTATGGTCAAACTTGAGGTAGGTGTTCAAAGCAAAAGCTTTATGAATGTGCCGCAGCAAGTGCTTAGTCACGTACACTTTAGCGTTAGGGCTGGAGAGTTTGTTGCTATTTTGGGGCCCTCCGGTACGGGGAAAAGTACGCTTTTGAATATGATCGCAGGTCTGGAGTCCTGTGATGGCTCGATCATTACCATTAACGATATACCAATCGTTGACAAACCCTGCTGTGATATCAGTTACATCTTTCAGCAACCTCGTTTAATGCCTTGGTTAAATGCCCGAGAAAACTTATCACTAGTAAAACCACAAGCCTCTGTTGATGAGGTAAATACGTTGCTAGAAAAAGTTGGACTTGCTGGGAAGGGTGAGTTTTATCCAAAACAGTTATCAGGAGGGATGCAACGCCGGGTAAGCATTGCTCGTGCATTCCTGAGACGCCCTGAACTTTTACTGCTTGATGAGCCTTTTGTCTCGTTAGATGAGCCCAATGCGCAACGTTTACGGTGCCTTCTGGCTGAACTATGTGAAGAGCATAAGCCTAGCGTTGTGTTTGTGACCCACGACTTGAATGAAGCCATTCAGCTAGCGGATCGAATAATCTTTTTATCTTCAGCTCCAGGATCGGTCATTCTTGATAAAAGGGTTGAGATAAACAGGCCAAGGTATGAAGAGAGTAGGGTATTTCAACATTGGAAATCACAACTATTGTCTCAGTATCCGGGCTTGTTGACAGGGCAGATAAGTAAACCGGTACTCCAATCTGTGAGTGGAGGTTGAAATGATTTCACAAGATGCTCTTAAGCTCAGCGGGGTAAGTAAAAGTTACGGTGTTGTTAAGGCATTAACTCATGTTGATTTAGTCATTAAACCCGCCGAGTTTATTGGTTTGTTGGGGCAGAATGGGGCTGGAAAGACAACGCTTTTTCAGCTGCTGACTGGATTGTTTCACAGTGACAGCGGTTCGATATCAATTAGTGGCTTTAATATTCAACGGGAACCTATCAAAGCATTATCAAAGATTGGTGTGGTGTTCCAGCAAAGCACTCTTGATCTGGATTTGAGTGTTTATGCGAACCTGAAATTTCATTGTCTCCTCCATGGCTTAAGTAGAAAAACGGCACAGCAGAGAATTCAACGAGAGCTTGAGCGCTTTTCAATGGCCGACTTAATGCATCAATCCGTTAGAGGCTTAAGTGGTGGAACACGGCGAAAAGTTGAATTGATCCGAGCATTATTACATCAACCCAGTGTGCTCTTAATGGATGAAGCCACCGTCGGGTTGGATCCTGAGTCCCGAGCATCCTTATTAGAGCATGTTGTATCCCTATGCAAAGAACGGGAACTGGCTGTCTTGTGGAGCACCCACATCATAGAGGAGGTACAAGGGGCTGACCGTATTGTTGTCCTCCACAAGGGGAAAGTATTGGCCGAATCCTCTCCTGTACAGTTGTTGCAACAAGCTCCACAACCCAGTTTTTCCCTTGAGGATGCCTTTCTACAGCTTATCACTCACAACAACAAGGTTGGAATAATTTATGAATAAGTTAGTTAAATGCTTGCAGGCGAGTTCTTTAGCCGCTTTTTTATGCCTTACCGCTAATGCCGATGCCAAAACGGGTTATGTGTTTGTGAGTAGCGAAAAAGATGACGTAGTAACCGTTTTTGATGCAGAGACGATGAATAAGCTTACCGAGATAAAAACGCGTGAGCGGCCAAGAGCAATGCAGCTGAGCAATGATGGTTCATTACTGTATGTGGCATGTGGAGATGGTGACACAATCGATGTCATTGATGTCGATAAGCTCAGGGTGAAAAAGAGCATTGAGATTGGTGAAGACCCTGATCGTTTTGATATTTCACCCGACGAAAAATATCTCTATGCCTCAAATGAGGATGATGGTTTGGTGACAGTCTATGACCTAATTAAGGATGAAAGGGTTGCTGAAATTGAAGTGGGAGAGGAGCCTGAAGGCGTCTTAGTAAGTCCTGACAATCGCGTTGTTTATGTCACTTCAGAAGTAGCTAATATGGTTCATGTCATTGATATTGAAACTAAAGCGCTAGTGGAAAATGTTGTGGTAGGGAATCGCCCACGCCGCATGATGCTAACTCAGGACCTTCGTGAGTTGTGGGTAAGTAATGAAGTGGGTGGCACAATCTCCGTATTGGATACCAGCACCTATCAGGTGACATCTGAACTGAGTTTCGCACCGAAAGGTATTCGTCCAGAAAATATATCGCCAGTAGGTATGGTGATGACCAAAGATGGCAAAAGAGCCTATGTGACATTAGGAAGCGCTAACCATGTAGCGGTTGTTGATACAGCGTCACATACAGTGCTGGATTACATACTTGTGGGAAAACGAGCATGGGGAGTCAGTTTAAATAGTGATGAAAGCAAGCTCTATGTCACTAACGGCAAAAGTGATGACTTGGCGGTGATTGATACTGCTCGCCTCAAAGTCATCAAATCCGTGCCTGCAGGTCGTGTTCCTCATGATGTTGTGGTTGATGACTAATGACTAAGCTAATTCATACAATCGGAGGGCTGTTTACTGCAATGGCTCTCTTTACTCTCATGGGGAGTGCGGTTGCTAGCGATCTGACAACGGTTAAGATCGCTTTGATTGAGTACAAAGATGACCCCCGATATACGCATAATATTATGGATGCTCGTTACCAAGCCCAGCCGTGGGGGCGGCTTTCAGAGGCACTGATACTCGCAATCACCGAATCTCGATTTGCCGCACAAAAGAAAGGCGTAAAATTTGTACTCGAAAGGCATGAGCTGGATGCGCTTGCTGACTTGAGTGATCTGATTCCGCAGCTGGAACAGGAAGGCACATCGTTCTTTATGCTGGATTTGCCGGGAGAAGGCGTGCGCTTGGCGTCGACAAGTGCAAAGTTAAAGACCAGTACTTTATTTAATCTAAGCGCATTGGATAATTCCCTGAGAAATGAGTTTTGTCAGTCTAATCTTCTGCATATAGCACCAAGCCGCTTGATGCTGACTGATGCAATAGCGCAGTATCTGGTTTCAAAAAAATGGAATGAAGTGTTAGTGCTCTATGGCAAAGGGCAAGATGATGAAGCCTATCTGGATTCACTCAAGGTTTCAGCCAAGAAGTTTGGTTTGAAATTAATCGCCGAGAAACCTTTTACGCTAGGCAACGACCCTCGACAACGTTACCAGAACAACATTGCGCTCCTAACAGGGAAAAGTAACTACGATGTGCTTTTTGTCGTGGACAGTGCCGGGGAGTTCGCGGTTGATGTTCCCTATGCGCTATTAAAACCTCGCCCCGTTGTTGGCTCATCAGGTTTAGTGCCTGATTGGTGGCACTGGGCTTGGGAGCGAAATGGTGCGCCTCAGGTCAATAAACGATTCATGAAAAAGGCTAAACGTCATATGACAGGCTACGACTGGTCTGCCTGGCTAGCGGTTAAGCTGATCGCAGAGTCGATTCTTCGGCAGGAGCAGCTGGATACAGGGCTTATACAAGCAGATATTAAGGACGCGACGTTTAAAATTGATGGCGCAAAGGGCTATCCATTGAACTTTCGTACTTGGAACAACCAGTTGCGACAACCTGTGTTTCTCACGTCACTCAATAGGGTGATTAATAGGGCACCGATCGAAGGTTTTTTACATCCAACCAACAACCTAGATGTATTGGGTAATGATAAAGGTGAAGGTAGCTGTCATCTTAGTGTTGGTACCTGAGCATGAACCTACAGCATGCGGTGAATGTCTTCAGTGCTCTTACTGCAAGAGAAAGCAATAAATTTTTTCGCCAAAAAGGTCGGTTGTTCTCTGCATTGGTCAGGCCTGCTCTTTGGTTGTTTGTATTCGCAGCAGGATTTCAAAATGTCTTTGGTGTTGCTGTGATTCCACCTTACGAGGCGTACATAGAGTATGAGGTGTATATCACACCGGGTTTACTAAGCATGGTGATCTTGTTTAACGGTATGCAGTCATCGTTATCGATGGTTTACGATAGAGAAATGGGGCTCATGCGCCTCCTTCTAACAGCCCCATTGCCTCGTTGGTACATTCTATTTTGCAAACTTTTGGCCGGAGTTGTGTTATCTATTTTGCAGGTGTATTGCTTCTTAATTGTTTGCTGGGGTTTTGATGTTGATATTCCTGTACAGGGAGTAATAACCGCATTTCCAGCGCTTTTTCTGGCCTCTATGATGCTGGGCGCTCTGGGGCTTCTCTTATCCGTATCAGTAAAGCAACTGGAGAACTTTGCCGGTATGATGAACTTCGTGATTTTTCCGATGTTTTTCATATCACCTGCTTTGTATCCGCTCTGGAAACTAGAGGAAGCTGGGGCAGAGGTGGTTTATCAACTTGCTCAGATCAACCCATTTTCACATGCAGTTGAACTTATTCGCTTTAGTTTATATGGGCAGCTGAATGTGACTTCACTGTATGTTGTATTAGCAGGATTTACGGTGTTCTTTTACCTTGCTGTTTTGGGATACGACCCACAGAAAGGAGTTGTATCCAAGAGAAAGAATAGTTAATTCTATTATTTACAAAATGTTAGCGAAGCTTTTTAATGTAAATTGCTTGTTTTGCTGTCTCTTTGTTAAAGATGAGGTTGGCCGCCTTTTGCACTGTTTTCGGATTCATCCTTTGCCTTCCTGTGGGCTAGGTAAAGACTTCAAATTGGAATGAAGTGGTTATTGTCTCATGCTCGGGACTTATTCGCACTTTCCCTAGCCTTAGTTCTACGTTCTGGAAATCAGTTTCAGAGAAGAGCTGCCGCTAT
>Ga0193952_1000651_pt1 | contig 14111 bp, 10 predicted proteins | sample BB_3_MG_FD_140368 | JGI IMG/M metagenome (GOLD analysis project Ga0193952, IMG submission 140368) | Microbial mat bacterial communities from the Broadkill River, Lewes, Delaware, United States - BB_3_MG | ecosystem: Environmental > Aquatic > Freshwater > River > Microbial mats | place: USA... | reverse complement strand
TTTTTAATGATTATGATACACCCTAAAATCATAACATTTATGGTAGAAGAAGTAGGATTCTCGATACTAACTGTTGATGAACAAATTAATTTTTGCGAGGATGTGAAAAATATCGTTAGCACGCCTAACGATTCGGTGCTCCAAGTTAAGCCGTTTGTTACACAGTTTCAGGTCGATACAGTATCGGCACGAGAGGTAAATCATCAAAAGCAAGCTAGCGAATACACCGAGCTTATTAATAGTTCGGATACAGTTCGCGACAATGCTTTAATTGCATTTAGAAATTATTTAAGTGCATGTTCTTACAAAAACAACGCCGAATGGCAATTGGCAGCCAATCGTCTTATTGCGTTGTATCGTTCTCATGGATGGTCATTTCACTCCACGGGAAATAATATCGAAACAAATCGTATTAATAGTCTTAACGAGGCAATAAACAACAATCCAGAAAACAAGTCGGCATTAACTACAATTGATGGTGCAGAATGGTGGAATGAGGTTGTTGTTACTAATGACCAGTTTAAGCAGAATATCGAGAAACGAGACAATCAGCGCGTAAATAGTGTGGATATAGAATCTGTTGAAGCATATAAAAAGATGCGCGCTTCGTATTTTAATCTAATTAAAGTTATCGAAGGATTGTTTTTAATTTCTCCCGACAACGAGCTTTTGATACAGTGGATTACGCAGATTAATCAAAAGATTGTAAACTACCAAACAGTAGCACGTAGTCGTCAAACGCGTAAAGTAAATAGTAAGGAGCAAGTTGCTCCCGAACAAAAAAATTAATTTATAAACCAAGGGTGTGTTGTAAGCTGGCTATTCTGTAATGGGATAGCCAGATTTTTTTATGTGAGCAATTAAAAATACAAATTTAAAAGCCTGAATTATCGGCAATAACTATTTTTAACACTAGCGCAGAAACATTTTTCGCTAAAATGTGTTTAATTTGGCAGCACTAATAGTTATGATAAAAAAACTGACACATATTATTACCGCAATATTATTGTTGACTACAACAATAGGCTTTTCTGTGTCGGCTCATTACTGTATGGGCGAGTTAAATGATATATCAATTAATTCGTCTGTAAAAAGCTGTTGCAATGGCGAAACAGGTTGCTGCCATAACGAGCAAATGGTTGTAAAGGTTGATAACGACTACTCTTATTCGTCGGTTGATATTAATTTATATAGCTTTTGCACTGCTGTTGTAGAGTACAATACCGAGCTTTTTATTACGCCAAAAATTGTTTGTATTCCAATACAACAAATACTTAAGCCACCTAAAATAGGCAAGGTATTAGCTTTATTCCAGAAATATACTTTATGATTTAATGTAATTTAAGATGTGTGATATATGATATGCCAGATGTAATCTGTTTGCAAAATCTTATATCTGAAATCTAACATATTACATTTTAAAATCGTAAATTATATTTCGATGAATAGATTAATAAAGTTTTTTTTAGAAAACCGACTGGTTACGTTTATAACTCTTTTCTCGTTAATTACGTGGGGAGTAATAACGTCGCCGTTTGGATGGGAAACAGGCTTTCTTCCAAAAGATCCTGTTCCTGTTGATGCCATTCCCGACATTGGCGAAAATCAGCAAATAGTATATACCGAGTGGCCGGGCAGGTCGCCACAAGATATCGAAGATCAGATATCGTATCCATTAACAACCTCGTTATTGGGTATACCGGGAGTAAAAACAATTAGAAGCAACTCTATTTTTGGGGTTTCTAGTATCTACATAATTTTTAACGATAACGTAGATTTTTACTGGAGTCGTACCCGTATTTTAGAGAAACTAAACTCGTTACCTGCTGGTTTGTTACCTCAAGATGTTTCGCCAACGCTAGGTCCCGATGCTACTGCTTTGGGGCAAGTTTATTGGTACACACTTGAGGGTAGAGACAAAGACGGAAAGCCTGCTGGTAAGTGGGATCCACACGAGCTACGTACAATTCAAGATTTTTATGTTCGTTACTCTTTAACCTCAGCCGAAGGAGTTGCCGAAGTGGCATCAATTGGAGGGTTTGTTAAAGAGTATCAGGTTGATATCGATCCAAATGCAATGAAGGCAAACGGTGTTAATGTTGCCCAAATAATGCAAGCCGTAAAAAATAGCAATCAAGATGTTGGTGCCCGTACCATTGAGTTTAATAGAGTAGAATACCTTATTAGGGCGCTTGGTTATATTAAAAGTATCGACGATTTAGAGAATAGCGTGGTTACTGTGCGCAATAATGTTGCAATACGAATTAAAGATGTTGCAAAGGTTAATTATGGGCCAGCAACACGTCGTGGTGGATTAGATAAAGGCGGAGCCGAGGCTGTTGGTGGAGTGGTGGTTGCTCGTTACGGAGCCAATCCAATAGAGGTTATTAATAATGTAAAAGCAAAGATTAACGAAATAGCACCCGGATTGCCATCGAAAACTTTGGCCGATGGTAGTGTCTCAAAAGTAACTATTGTTCCGTTTTACGATCGCTCGGGTCTTATTAAAGAGACACTAGGTACGCTTGAAGAGGCCTTAACATTAGAGATTCTTATAAGTATTATAGTTGTAATAATTTTAATCTTAAACTTAAGAGCATCGTTTTTAATATCGAGTCTTTTGCCAATAGGTGTTTTAATAACATTTATTGTTATGCGGCAGTTTAATGTCGACGCCAATATTGTTGCTCTATCGGGTATTGCTATTGCTATTGGCGTTATGGTTGATGTGGGTATTGTATTTACCGAAAATATAATTAGGCACATTGAGCTACCAGCCAATATTGGTAAACGAGGTAAAGAGTTGATAGCTGTTGTATATAATGGGACAACAGAGATTGCAAGTGCTGTTGTTACAGCTTTGGCAACAACAATAATTAGTTTTTTACCTGTTTTTGCTATGCAAGCAGCCGAAGGAAAGCTTTTTAAACCGCTTGCCTTTACAAAAACATTTGCAATGCTTGCCGCTCTGTTTATTGGTATTGTGTTTATTCCAACACTGGCTCATTTAATTTTCTCAATAAAATTAGATAAGAAAAAAGTAAAGCGTATTGCCAATGGTGTGATAATAGCTTTAGGGCTAACTCTTTTATTTTTTACTGGATATATTATTCCAATAGCATTAATTCTTATTGGTACAAATAATTTATTAGAAGATAAGTGGGATAACAAACAAGGGAAGTATGTAAACTACATAAATATTGGAATTGCTTTTTTTGTAATAATTCAATTTTTAACAAGAGTTTGGATGCCTTTAGGAGCGCAAAATTCGTTGTTTGTGAATCTGATTTTTGTTCTAGGAATAATTTCTGTTATTCTGGGGTTTATGATGTCGGTGGTTTATTTCTATCCTAAAATTTTAGGATGGTGTTTGCGTAATAAATGGAAATTTCTTTCGATACCAATATTTTTTGTATTCTTTGGAATAGTTATATGGCAAGGATTTGGGAAGATATTCTCTTTTGCTCCCGATTTTATTAAGAAAACCGAAGTATGGCAATCGGCTGATGGAGCATTTCCTGGAATAGGCAAGGAGTTTATGCCATCGCTCGACGAGGGATCGTTTTTGCTTATGCCAACAACAATGCCTCATTCAGGTGTTCAAGAAAACTTAGAGGTTATTCGATTACTTGATAAAAAAGTAAATGATATACCAGAAGTAGAGAATGTTGTTGGAAAGTGGGGACGTGTAAATTCTGCACTCGATCCTGCTCCAATATCTATGTACGAGAATATTATTAATTATCGACCCGAGTATATTTTAAACGAAGATGGCCATAAAATGCGCTTTAAAGTTGATAAAGATGAGGCCTATATTCTTGCTAATGGTACTACTTACAATCCAAAAACTGATGGGTTTAGAGTGATTGATAAAAAGGAATTGATAGAGGATAAAAACGGAGAGTATTTTCGTCAGTGGCGAGATAATATTAATTCACCAAACGATATTTGGACAGAGATTGTTAAAAACTCAAACATTCCAGGACTTACATCGGCTCCTAAGCTTCAGCCAATACAAACACGTTTAGTTATGTTGCAAACAGGAATGCGTGCACCTATGGGAATTAAGGTTTTTGGACCTAATCTGGAGGCTATTGAACAGGTTGGCTATCAGATAGAGAATCATTTAAAACATGTTGAAGGAGTCTCGTCGCAGTCTGTTTTTGCCGACCGCGTTGTTGGTAAGCCATATATGGAACTTAAAATTAACCGACAAGCACTTTCAAGATACGGCTTAACCATTGCCGATTTGCAAAAGGTTATTAGCAGTGCAATAGGAGGGATGCCATTAACAAATACTGTTGAAGGGCGTGAGCGTTTCCCTGTTCGAGTGCGCTATGCTCGCGATTATCGCGATAACCCTGAAGAAATTAAGCGCATTTTAATACCAACACCTACCGGAGCACAAATTCCTCTTGGCGATTTAGTTAATGTGGAATATACTCGTGGTCCGCAAATGATCAAAAGCGAGAATACCTTTTTAGTTGGTTATGTAATTTTCGATAAAAAAGATAATTATGCTGAGGTTGATGTAGTTGAAAAGGCTGATAATTATCTGAAACAGAAAATTGAATCTGGCGAATTGGTTATCCCTGCTGGTGTTAGCTACGTTTTTACTGGTAACTACGAAAATCAAGTACGTGCTACAAAACGACTGCTAATTGTTGTTCCTATTTCGTTAATAATAATTTTTCTTATTCTCTACTTTCAGTTTAAGTCGGTGTCGTCATCGCTACTAATATTCTCGGGTATTATTGTTGCACTGTCGGGCGGTTTTATTATGATATGGCTTTACGGACAAACGTGGTTTATGGATTTTAATGTGGCAGGAATAAACATACGTGATATGTTTCAGATGCACTCAATAAATCTTAGTGTGGCAGTATGGGTTGGTTTTATAGCCCTTTTTGGTGTTGCAACCGACGATGGTGTACTTATTAATACCTATCTAAAGCAGCTATTCCATGAGCGTAAACCAACTAATATAGCAGCCATTCGAAAAACAGTTTTAGAGGCTGGGTCAAAACGTGTTCGTCCTGCAATTATAACCACAGCCACTACGGTAATAGCACTATTACCAGTACTAACATCAACGGGTAAAGGTGCCGATATTATGGTTCCAATGGCAATTCCTTTGTTTGGTGGTATGGTAATAGAGGTTCTTACAATGTTTGTTGTCCCAGTAGTCTATAGTATGATTGCCGAACGTAAAGTGAAACGAGATTTGTAGAGATAGGCTAAGGCTTGTCTTAACTTGACTATATTAAAAAATATAAAAATGAATAAATCAATATTATATATAATACTGCTTTTTCTTTGCCTGAAACCTATTTCGGCACAAGAGAAACTAGGCGAATACCTAGAGACAGCAGCTCAGAATAATACTAAGCTTAAAGCAGCTTTTAATAATTATATGGCCTCTATGCAGGTTGCCCAGCAAGTGTCCTCGTTGCCCGATCCACAGATTGCTTTTGCATATTTCATAAAGCCTGTAGAAACTCGTAACGGACCTCAGCAGTTTGTTGTGTCGGCAAACCAGATGTTTCCTTGGTTTGGTACATTAAAAGTAAAAGAAGGTTCTTCTAATGCAATGGCAAAAGCCAATTACGAGAGCTTTTTAGCCGAAAAGTCGAAGTTGTATTCCGATGTGAGGTCGATTTATTTTACTCTCTATTTTTTAAATAAATCGATAACTATAACTAAACAAAATATTGAGCTTTTAAATTCCATAAATGAAATGGCAAATATTAAGATCGAGGCGGGTACAACTTCAACTGTCGATAAGCTTAGTATAGAGATGATGATTGCCGATATGGAGAACAAACTTTATTTGCTAAGCGATGAATTAGAAGAACAAAAATTGGTCTTTGTTAATTTGTTGAATGTTGAAAAAGGTTTTGATATAGAGATTCCTGAAGAACTTTGGGAAGACAATATTGAATATAGTAAAAGTCAACTGCTTGATTCAGCATTAGTAAACAATCATACTATTAATCAGTATAATTATCAGTTAGAGTCTGCAAGGCACAAAATTAATGTAGCCAAAAAGCAAGGGTATCCATCGTTTTCAATAGGTGTTGATTATATATCAATAGGTAAAGGAGAAATGAATATGTCAGGCAATGACGCTTTAATTTTTCCAAAAGTTGGTATAACAATTCCATTATATCGTAAGAAGTATAAAAGTATGGTTAAAGAGGCTGTTTATGTGGAGGCATCAAAAGATAATCAGCTACAAAATCAAAATAATGTTGTAGCTAATCTTATAGAGAAAGGGTATAAGAATTATATTGATTCGCATAGAAAGATAGAGCTTTATAAGCGTCAAAAGGAGTTATCTTATACGTCGATAAAGATTCTTGAAACAGAATATATGTCGGGAACAAAAACATTCGAAGAGTTACTTAATATGGAACGTAAATATCTGAATTATTCATTGCAATTAGAAAAAGCCCGTTCTGATAAGCAGGCAGCTGTTGCGTTTTTGAATTCGGTAATAGGAAAATAATTATAGTGACTCAATACTGGATATCACTATGTAAAACAAATTAAAAATGAAAAATATATTAAATATAATACGAGAGAATATTACACTACTTATAGTCGTTTTGGCTGTTGGTTTAGTAATAGGGTATATTTTAGGTACACCATCATCAAGAAATAAAAACATAGATGATAAAGAGGCTGTAGTTGATCTCAACGAGCAGATTTATACATGTTCTATGCATCCACAAATTCGTCAAAAAGGACCAGGATTGTGTCCTATCTGTGCAATGGAATTAATTCCTGCTGTTTCTGGTTCTACCGATAATTCGGGAGGAAACCCTAATGAAATACAGATGAGCGAATCGGCTGTGCAGTTAGCAAATATTCAGACAACTTTTGTAAAAAGAGGGCAATCGCTTCGAGAGATAAATCTATTAGGTAGAGTAGAGGTCGATGAGAGTCGTATGTATGAGATATCGGCTCGTTTTAATGGACGAATTGAAAAGCTCTTTATAAATTTTACAGGTCAGAATGTTATAAAAGGTCAATTACTTGCAAAAGTATATTCACCTCAGCTTGTTACTGCACAAAAAGAGCTTTTAGAATCAATAAATTTTAAAGACTCAAAGCCTGAGATATACAAATCGGCTATTGGTAAACTTAAACTCTGGGATTTAACAGATCAGCAGATAAAATCGATAATAGAAAATGGCAAACCAATATTATATTTCGATGTTCTTTCGCCAATTTCAGGTGTTGTTTCGAGCCGACATATTTCGCTTGGTGACTATGTTAAACAAGGTCAGCAAATGTTTATGGTGACCGATTTATCGAAGGTTTGGATAATGTTTGATGCTTATCAGGCCGATTTACCATGGATTTTAGTTAACGACGATGTGGAGTTTACTTTGTCGTCGGTTTCTGGGCAAAAGTTAAAAGGAAAGGTGAAGTTTATAGATCCTGTTATTAATCCTAAAACTAGAATTGCAAAAGTTCGTGTTGAATATTCTAATACCGATTTTAAAATTAAACCGGACATGTTTGTTAATGGAGTTATTAAGTCATCGGTAGATAATAATGTTAAAAACAGATTACTTGTTCCCAAAACATCCGTTTTATGGACAGGAAAGCGTGCCGTGGTTTATGTCAAATTGAAAGATAGAGAATCGCCAACATTTATATACCGTGAAATTGTTTTAGGACCTGATGCTGGTGATTATTATGCCGTGGAAGAAGGTTTAAAAGAAGGCGAAGAGATTGCTGCTAACGGAGTGTTTAAAATTGATGCATCGGCACAGCTTATGGGCTTAACAAGTATGATGAATCCCGATGGCGGGAGCAATAGTGTTACTGGGCATAATCATGAAAATTCAAATATGAGCAACGATGAAATGTCAACAATGGATAGTCATCATCAGCCAATGAAAGTTAATACACAATTCAAAAAGCAACTAACAAATGTTTACCAAAAGTATTTAGTTTTAAAAGATGCCTTTGTTATTTCTAATTCAAAGAAAGTTGTAAACTCGGCAAAAGAAATTGCTAAAGCAATAATTAATGTAGACATGAAACTTGTTAGTGGCGATGCTCATATTGTTTGGATGGAACAGGTGAGTGCTTTAAATAAATCGATTGAGATAATTCAGAATTCAAGTGATATTGAACAACAGAGAAAAGCTTTTGCGGCTTTATCTCTTTCGTTTTATAAAAGTGTAAAGATTTTCGGTCTTGAAGGGGCTGTAACATATTATCAATATTGCCCAATGGCAAATACTGACAAAGGAGCTTTTTGGTTTAGTAATTCAAAAGAGATTCGAAATCCATATTTTGGTCAAAAAATGCTTAAATGCGGTGAAACAAAAGAGGTTATTGCATTTAAGTAGAATATAGTATAGATTTTTATTTTGTTATTTAGTATTTTCCGTTTGCAAATAGGTTCACAAATTAATTACTATTTATTATGAAAAGAACATTTTTATATTTTTTAGCCTTTTTGGCTACTATTGCTTTAACTAATTGTAATAGTACAACATCAAAAACAGAGTCTCAAAAAGCTGCTGAGCCAGAACAAACCCAAGTAACAGATGAAGCTGTTGATGTTACAGAGGGTACTTTTTCGGTTGAAGCTGCTTGTGCAATGTGTAAAACACGTATTGAAGAGGCTGCCATGGCTCTAGATGGAGTAGAATTTGCTGAGTATAATCTCGATTCTAAAGAACTTACAGTTAAGTATGATGCCGAATTAACTAATGCCGACGAAATTCTTAAGTCAGTAGCCGATGCTGGTCACGATAACGAGAAGTATAAAGCTGATGATAAAACGTATAATGCTTTACCTGGATGCTGTAAATACAGAGAATAAACTTTTTAAGTAACTAAAATCCCGTTTGCATTAATACAAACGGGATTTTTTATTATAGTTTATTCTATAAAATCTTACATATTCATACCACCACAAACGTGAATTGTTTGTCCAGTAACATATGATGATAGGTCAGAACCAAGGTAAACACAAGTGTTTGCAACATCTTCTGGTGTACCACCGCGTTTTAATGGAATTTGACTAGCCCACTCTTTCACTACGTCTTCGCCTAAAGCAGCTGTCATTTCGGTAATAATGAAACCTGGAGCAATAGCATTACTACGAATACCGCGTGAACCAAGTTCTTTTGCTACACTCTTAGTAAAACCAATTATTCCTGCCTTTGAAGCCGAGTAGTTAGCCTGACCAGCATTACCAGAAACACCAACAACCGAGCTCATATTAATGATTGAACCAGAACGTTGTTTAAGCATATATTTTTGAGCTGCTTTAGTAAGGTTGAAAACCGATTTAAGGTTTACATTCATAACTAAATCCCATTGCTCTTCAGTCATTCTCATAAGCAAAGTATCTTTAGTAATACCTGCATTGTTTACAAGAATATCTACACTACCAAACTCTTTGGCAATAGTATCAACAAGTTCTTGCGACTGTGCAAAGTTACTTGCGTCAGACTCGTATCCTTTAGCTTTTACGCCAAGTGCAATAAGCTCTTTTTCTGTATTATGGAAGTTTTCGTCAGCTCTTAAATCTGTAAAGGCTACATTAGCTCCTTCTTGTGCAAAACGTACGGCAATAGCCTTACCAATTCCACGTGCACCGCCAGTAATAATGGCAGTTTTTCCTTCTAACATCTTCATAATTCTATATTTAATGTTTGGTTTGTTATCAATTATTTCTTTTTTAACGGAAACAAAAATAGTTAAACTCTTGTCATTTCAAACATCAAAGTGTTGTTAATTGCTTAACATTGTCGGTGATATATACTATAAAAAGCTTTATATACTTATTATTCCTTGCATAAAAGTTATAGCTTTTCCACTTATAACAACCCTTTCTTTATTGTTTTGACAATATATAGTGCCACCACGTTGCGATATTTGTTTGGCAATAAGTTGGTTCTTACCTAATCTTTTTGCCCAAAAAGGTATTAATGAGCAGTGAGCCGACCCTGTTACTGGATCTTCGAATATTGATGCTTGAGGTGTAAAAAAGCGCGATACAAAATCTACATCGTTACCTTTTGCCGTAACAATAATTCCTCCCGGATCTATATTTATTGTGTCTATTAAAGCTTGGTTTGGAGTGATATTGGCAACATCTTCTTCTGTTTCATATATCAACACATAGTCCCGCGATTTGTAAACTTCTATAGGTGCTTTTCCTATTCCTTTTAAAAAAGCTTCTGGTAAATCTGCTTTTATTGGCATTCTCAAAGGAAAGTCTAAACAAATTAAATCACCATCTTTAAACACTTCTAAATTACCACTAGCCGAAGTGAATTGAATGACATCCTTTTTATATCCTAGATGATTAAAAATAACATGAGCTGTGGCTAATGTAGCATGTCCGCATAAGTCCATTTCAATGTCGGGGGTAAACCAGCGTATATGGAATTTATCATTTTCGGCGACAAAAAAAGCTGTCTCTGCTAGATTATTCTCTTTAGTTATTTTTAAAAGTATTTCGTCAGGTATCCATTCGTTTAGCAAACAAACAGCAGCCTGATTGCCTCCAAAAACTTTGTCTGTAAATGCATCAACCTGAAATGTCTGGATATCCATTATGGAAATAGATTTTATTGTTTATACTAATGTTTCTAAAATATCAACAACTTCTTTTTTTAGATATGGAAGAGTAATTTTATAGTATCTATCGTATTTAGGATGTATAACTACCAAAAACATATTAGCAATCTCTAGTTCGTAATTGGTTTCCAGAATATATTTGTACATACTCTGCTGCAGAGCGTATTTTACGTAGCTGCAATCGTCTAAATGGTTTATAACTCCATTAGCTTTTTTTGCATAAGGACTCTCTTTTATTGGTTGGCCGTATATGTTTACAACGTTTGTACTACGTTTCCAGTCGTAAATTTCAAATACGTCACCATTCTTAGCAAGTAGATCAATTGTTCCTGCTACAGGATATTTATCGTCAAAAATAGGCCACTCTGTGCGATATGGAATTAAGTGTTTGTGTTTGTCGGTAAACTGGCGAAAAATAAAAGTGTCGGTGCTCTCTTGAACAGGTTTTCCAAGATAAAAATTTTCTATCTGTTTGTGCATAAAGTCACCTTTTACAATAGCCTGTTTGCCTTTTTCATCCCACATATCCATCACCTGCTCGGGTGTCATCTGCATTTGTGAAGCTTTTCGCATAGCCCAATATTCGCGGTCGAAAACACTAAAAAACTGCGATATAATTGTCGAAACAGAGATAATCTCTTTTCCGTCTATTACATATTTGTGCTGATCGCCAAAAAAGGTTATCTCTTTATCGCGAGGGTGTATATTTTGCTTATTATAGTCAATATTATCGTTCATAGTCGATTCTGAATTTTGACCAGCAAAGATATAGCAATTTATTTACTTAAAAACTATAAATTAATGAGGTTAGTGAAAATTAAATTTTAATAAAACACCCCAATTGTAGCACTATCTTCTTTTTAAAAACGAATAGTCGTCTATTATTGTAATAATTTCGGCACCATAGTTTTCAATTATCTTTTTACCAACCCCTTTTATTTCTTGTAATTCTTTTTTGTTTGTTGGCAGTTTCTTCGATAACTCCATTATAACCTTATGTGAGAATATTTTTTGGTCGGCAACTTCTAGCTCTTTTGCTTTCTCGCTCCGCCAGCTTAAAAGCGATCTGTAAAGTTCCTGATGATTTGTCTCTTCCTCTACGCTAGCCAACTTAACCGGTTTTATTACTGTAGTAGTTTTTTTAATAATAGCTTTTGCTCTATCAGTCATAAATTGCTTAACTCGAAATCCTTTAGAACAGCTTTTCAGTAGGTCTGTTTTTATTCCAATAATCTCGTTAATGGTAACTAGGCGGCTTGTAACCTCTTTTTCGAGGGCATAATTTTCTGTTTCAAAGCTACTATTATCAATAGTAAACTTGATCACATTTTGTGTTTTATCAAGAAAATAAATGCATGCTTTTTTTATTCTTTCCTGAAGCTCATCATTTTCTTCTATCATCGAATTAGCCGAAACAAGTCGGTATAGTTGACTGTTGAATTTTTGTGATACCACAATCAAATTGTTATAAATATCGGTGTGAAGCTGAGTTAGATTATCTTTTAGGTTCCCAATAACAGAGCTCTCTCTGTCGTCTAGTGAGGCAATGCAGCGCTCAATGTGATAATTTAATTGCTTATAGTCGAAAAGGCTTATTAACAGAGTAAGTTCGAAATTAGTTTTCGACTGTTCAAGTACTTTTCTATCTGGCTGATTCTCTTCTAAACTTTTATTAAATTGATTAACTGTTCTATCGCAGATAACTGCGTTTGACGATATTTTGCTGCTTAAAACAAGTCCTTCTAAGTTTTTACATCTGCTTAATGCAACATATGTCTGGCCATGAGCAAAAGCAGCTTTTACATCAATAATAGCTCGTTCAAAAGTAAGCCCTTGCGATTTGTGAACAGTAATTGCCCATGCCAACCGAAGAGGATATTGTGTGAATGTACCTAAAACTTCGCGAGTGATTTCAGCAGTTTTTTCGTTAACATCATACTTTACATTTTCCCAAATATCTTTATCTACAGTAATTTCGTCGGCATCGCCTTTGCATTTTACTGTAATTTTATCGTTGCTAATGTTTGTTACAATCCCAATTTTACCGTTGTAATATTTCTTTTCAAACGATACATCGTTCTTAACAAACATCACCTGTGCATCTTTCTTTAGTATCAGTTTTTTAGGAATAGGATATGAGTTTTCTGGAAACACACCTGATACCTCGGCGATAAATATCTTTTCTTTGCCTTTTAATGTTTTAAGTTCTGTCGAATTTATTTCGTCAACCGATTTATTATGGGTGTTTAAATTAATATAGCCATCCTCTTTTGCTGGTTTAAAATCGGTAATGTACCGTTTGTTAAGCTCATCTAACGACTTTTGAGAAAGTCTGTCATCACGTATTTCGTTAAGAATATCGATAAACTTTTTATCTTTTTGTCGATATATATGTTTAAGCTCAATGCCTATAAAGTTTGCCTCTTTAAATACTTTACTACTAAAGAAAAAAGGAGTGTTGTAATAATCTTTTAGCAGATTCCACTCTTCGTTTTTTACTACCGGAGCAAGCTGTTGTAAATCGCCAATAACAAGCACTTGCGTACCACCAAAAGGCAACGAACGACTTTTGTACTTGCGTAAAATCTGGTCAATGGCATCTAACAAATCTGCACGAACCATACTTATCTCGTCAATAACTAACAGATCCATTGACTTAATAAGATTTATCTTTTTCTTTTTAAATTTAGGGTGATAAACTGATTTTTCGTCTTTTGCATCTAAAATTGCAAATGGCGAAATTGGTCCAAAAGGCATCTGAAAAAAAGAGTGTATAGTTACTCCTTTGGCATTAATAGCAGCAACACCTGTGGGTGCAACAACAACCATGCGCTTTGGCGAATTGGTTAACAGGTTATGAAGAAATGTTGTTTTACCTGTTCCTGCCTTACCTGTTAAATAAATATTGCGGTTGGTATATTCAACAAAGTCGTGTGCTAAATCCAGTTCGGGGTTTAATGTCATGCCTTTTTTTGTTTTAGGGTGATAAAGTTAACAGAAAAAAGCTAAGAGTTAAAGATAAAAAGCAAGGAGCATTTTTATTGAAACCGGCGGATATCAACATACACCTTCACTTTTAGCTTTTTATTAAAAATTTTAATGATAAACCCATTTTCCATTCTCGCGCTTGAAAAACGAGTTTTCGTAAATGTCGTTTATCTTGCCATTTTCCATAAACATGGCGCGAAATTCAACGTAACCAGTTGTGTCGTTTTGTTGGCCATCTTTTTTGCTTATAACAGTTAGTCCAACCCATGTAACCGATTTCGCCCACTTTTCTATCTCTTTCTTTTCTTTGGTTGATGGTCGTTTTAATGAGTGATGACTCTTTAGCAAGTAATTACCATCGGCCAAAGTAAATGCTGTATATCTCGATCGCATAAGCTCTTCGGCAGTTATGGCGTCTCTTTCGCCATTAATTATTGCACCACAACAATTGTTATATTCTTTTTTTAAACCACACGGACAAATCATATTTCAATTTTTATGCAAAG
>Ga0193952_1000641_pt1 | contig 14261 bp, 27 predicted proteins | sample BB_3_MG_FD_140368 | JGI IMG/M metagenome (GOLD analysis project Ga0193952, IMG submission 140368) | Microbial mat bacterial communities from the Broadkill River, Lewes, Delaware, United States - BB_3_MG | ecosystem: Environmental > Aquatic > Freshwater > River > Microbial mats | place: USA... | reverse complement strand
ATTTGCGTCAGAGTTAAAGAAGTATGATCAACAAATAAATCAATTCTTCAAAGGGTCTGAAAGAAAGCAACTGCAAGGCTTAAGGCTGGCGCTTGAGGCAACGAGAAGAGCGCAAGATGCGGCGATCACAACTCCAACTGGTCAACAATTGCTTGGCGCTGGTACTGCCGCCGCTGCTGTTACAGACTTAGGAGCAACAATCCTAGCAGGGGGCACAGTAGGAGGTATAGCAAGGCTTTATGAGTCTGCGCCCGTTCGAAATGCGCTACTAAAGCTCGCCTCTGTTCCAAAGGGGTCAACCCAGTTTGAGAAAGCCTTACTTGAAGTTCAGACAGTCTTGAGCGCATCAGCTCAGAGTGCGCGTGATGAATAATTGGGAGCGTGATAGCTCCCGCTATTAATGCTAATATAATCTCAATCATTAAAACAGAATAGGTCAAAATTAAAATTATGGCAACAATTATTGATAATAGCGCAGTGAGCAAAGAAGCTGATATACCAGCTATTAACCCCTACCTTTATGTAGCAGATCCCGATTCCGGTGGCCCACTTGAATTTGCTTCGATTTACTTTGGCTTGGTTGGTCGTGATGGTCAACTGCCAGAACACAGAAAGCGAATGTATATCATACAAGACAATGGCAATGCGGTGGCTATCGAGCAGCCAGTAATTACTGGGGCTGGTGGCGTTCCTATGTATAACGGCTCGCCTGCTCAGTTAGCGGTTGACGGGTCTTTTTCGTTTAAGGTTTTAGACGCTAGTGGTCAACAACGATATTACGCAAAGAAAGTGGTAGCTAAAAACCTGCTAGGTTATAGCGGTGTCATAGCCGAAGAGCAGCGAACAGTTGCAGGCAATGCAGTATCGGACTTTGATTCGATAGAATGTACAACAGCGACATTTTACGCATCGACTGGCACTGACAGCGCAGAGTTTAACGGGCGATTAATGTCGGCAGGCGTTGACTATGAAGCAACAAGTGAAAAGTCAATAACGCTAAATACACCATACGCAGATGGCACTGTCATTAAGGCTAGGGCTTTAGATCCGACGGGACAAACCGTATCAGTTGGGGCGTCTAAGCCGTATTACATCTTTGACAACTTTGCAGCAGCAAAAGCTGAACCATTATCAATTGGGGATAGCGTAAAAATATCTGGCGGCATTACTGCCAATGATGGTCTTGGCGGAGATTATCACGTTGTTGCTGGTGGCACTGGTACAAATGACGGCGAAAACTACATTAACCTTGATAACGGCTTGCAGCTTGAGATTGTTAAAATCAATCGCAGAATGAGCCGCTATTCAGAAACTATAAACACACTCGCTATAACGTCAGGCACTTTAACAATTGATATTAACAAAGGCTGTACACATCAAGTTACGCTATCTGAAAACATATCAACTCTTGAATTTTCGAATGACTCAACACTAAACGGCAAAGCTTTGCGAGTTGAATTGAAAGTGATTCAAAATGAAACATCTGCAAAAACCATGGTGTTCAGCGGTGTAAAATGGTCAGGCGGAGCTGCGCCAACTGTTACCGCCACGCTAGGCGCTTATGATCGCTATGTGTTTGTTACGTATGATGGCGGCAATAACTGGGACGGTCACGTGGCAGGACAGGATTACTCATGATAAACATGCTTAGCGCTGTGAACTCGGCGGTACAATCTAGCTTTAATGTATCAATAAGCCCTGAAAGCTTTTTTACGTCTGCAAATAATGGTTCATACACGACACCATACTTTGAAGCTTCCGCTCAAGGAGGGGTCGGGCCATATGAATATGAATGGTCGATAACTGACGTATCAGGGCTATCTGCGCTAACTGAAACGACAGGAGAAAAAACGAGAATTAAAACTGGTGGTTATAATGTTGAGGTCGAGGGCATATTAAAAGTTTTGGTTAAAGATACTGGTAACGGCAATGCTGAGCTATCCGCATCGGCTGATTATGTAATTTTTTTCGGGGAGCGTCTATAAATGACAGCGTACAATAATTCGGTAGTAAATCAATTCGACACAGTAGAAAGCGGCAACGCTGGCGCTGGTGTTGAGATTGTAGTTTATATTTCAAATACAGAGCCAAGACAGCTAGCTACACTATCAGAAGTTGGTGGAGGCGCAAAAGCCAATCCATTTTTTACTGACGAAAAAGGCAATTACTCGTTTGATGTTGCTGATGGTACTTATGACATCATAATCAACCCAAACTCGGCAGCTCCAACATCGCTAAGCGGTACACCTATTTTTAGCACGTCATCAAATCCAAACATTACCGGGCTTAAAGTTTACTCAACCGTAGCCGCGATGATTGCCGACAGTGCAAACCTATCTATAGGTGACTCTGTTGCAACTTTGGCATATAACAGGCCTGTTTACAGTACATGGGCGATAACATCAAGCGGCGCTGGAGATATGTCTGACGCGACTTTATCAATCGGCGGATCCAAGTTCGCAAGCTTACAAATTGAACCTGTGACAGATGTTCGAGCTTTTGGCGCGTGGGGTGATTACGTACCAGCGCCATTGGCTAGCGGTTATGCTCACGATGACACACTGCCCATAGCAAATGCTATCAAAAATTGTGATCACGTTACTTGCTCTGTTGGTGATAAGTTCGCAATCACCGACCATGTACCGTGCAACTTCGACAATCACGTCATTGACTTTGGCGCTGGCGAATTTTATTGGTTTGGCGTTGCTGATGCAGTAAGAAAGGTTGGGCGTGACAGAGCTATGTTTGAGATTTACGGTGATTCGGGCGCTAAGTTTCAAGAGTCTGGCCCGTGGGCGCAGTGGTTAGAGGGCGCAGAGACATTCCCTTGCGTTGACTCTGTTGAGCTGCTTCAAAATGAGTTCATATTAATGGCTGTTGGTAACGTGCCGAACGGGCCGAGTGAATCTTATATGATTCGACCAATGCCAGTTAGAGCGTCACACTCAAACCCGCTTGAGCGCTTTCAATCAGATTACCGTCTCGGGTGGTCTCACGCTGACGCTACATTTAGATACTTTACAGCAAGCCCTGTCAAAAATGTGTCACTGACAATTGGCCATATAGAAGACAAGACAGAGTACGGTTACAGTGAAGAAGTTGGCGGCGTAAGAGCTTGCGCGAGCGGCGTAGTAATGGAGCTTGCCTGGAATTGCTCGGTAAAAATAAACACGTCAAAAAATTGGCAGTTTCCAACGGTTATGACTTATTTTACAACTGATTGCACAGTTAAAGATATTTTCCAATTGCCTTCCGAGCGCGACTCTGACGGCATTGTCGGATGGGGTATCATTGTACAGTGGAATAATGCACTTAGAGCTAAAAGCTACAATCTGACAGCTCAAGGTAATCGTCGAGTGCTGGACTACACGCAGGCTGCTTACTGTTATGCTGAAAATGTTGGCGGAGAATCAACCCGTGACGGAGAGCTTACGACCCACGGTGTTTATGAACACAATCTAACATACGTAAATACTCGCGGGTTTATGTCGTTTGCAAACTCCGGCGCTGAATTTGGTGAGTCAACAAAAGATATCACTGTAATGCATCATCATGGCTCTGACATATTCGCTGTTACCAACGTGCAGAATATGCACCTTATTGATTGTCGATGTGATTCTATCCGAGTCAATAGCGTTGGTCTGACAATGGATAACTGCTCACTGTACGACCTTGAGACAGCAGTAAATAACCTCTGCCAGATTAACAACTGGTCAGCTCAAATCGGCAAGCCTTATCCAAAAACAAATGCGGTTATCAATAATTCAAAGCTTGGTAGTAATGGCGTTGTTTATCTAGTTGATCAAGATATTGCGGCGGATGAATTTATCACATTCAACAACTGCGACTTAGAATTGCGCGGCGGTGACTTTGCTGGCCCTGCAAACATCATAATTAACGGCGGAACATTAAGACCTAAATCTGGCGCGGGTCAGCTAGTGCTAGTTGCAAACCCAACTACAGTAAAGGTTGTCGGCTCGGATATTAAAAACATTGCTTTTGGTGTCACATCGGCATTAACCACGCCATGCAAGGTATCTATTTATGATTGCGATATCACTGGTGACGATTACGCATCATCCTTTTGGGCCAATCAGGACAGCTCGTCAGTTAGTGGTAACTATTTTAAAATGCACAACTGCACCATAAGCTGGGACAACATAACAGACAGCGGCTTTATCTTTGACCCGCTAGGCGTTAGAAATCCAAATTGGTATACCAAGATAACTAATAATGACATTGTTGGCACTGGTGCATCTGCATCTAATCTAAGGATTCCAGCTCAACGCGGGCCAATGAGGTTTGGTGATAATACGCTATCAAACATAACCAAAAGCATTGACAGTCCATCAGCAACTCGCATCGAGTACAATACATTAACGCTTTAACGGAGGGGCGCGAAAGCGCCTTTTAACTTATGATCGAAGTTGGAAAAGTAAAGGGTGGGCAGTTTAAAGCTGAGTTTTTTACTGGCTCGCTTAGCCACACGCTTAGCCCGTCAACCCCTTTAACAATATCACCTGCAGGGGGGAAAACTTTAAGGTTAGATTCGCTATACGGATCGGGGGTGATTGCGGGTGTTACTGTTGCTGTAGGCCAGATTTCCGTGATATCAAATAAAACGCTTGGTAATCAAGCCTCGGACATTGATGGTCAATTTGTCATCTCTGGGGTTGGAGGGCAAACGGCTTACATTGCGACATCAGGTGCGTTATGGCCTTTAGTTGCACTTGAACCAGATCAATCAATAACAATAAGCACAACATCACCAAGTGGCACTATAAAATACTCATACAGCTATGGAGAATGACATGATTAAAGTTTTTAAGGGTGGTGAGTGGGTTGATGGCACTCCTGTTGCTGGCGATAAATATCGAAAATATGACGCAGGAGGCGGATTTATTGAATCGGTTTGGGCTGATGTGCAAAGCAAGCAAATTATACCAGTAACCAACATAATTGACTCATATGTCGGCTTTCATCGTCTAGGAGCTGGAGGGATTCAAACTATCCAGCAGGAGACGGTCTGTATCATCACTGCAAATGTCGAGTTGCCAGACAATACAATGACAATCATGCTTGTTGAGCTTGGCACTAACGACGAGTGGATCAATGCAAAATATCGGTTTGATGCTGAGATTGAAAGCGGCGTGATGACGTTGCGTATTAAGCTGCCAATTGGTAACTTTTTACTATCATGTGACCGTATTAATCAGGGCCTTGATTACGTTAATGCAGGGTTTCACCTTGAGTTTGATGACATTCAATTTAACTGCATAGCGACAGTGTAACGAGTATCACGACAACCCAAAACAACAAAACTAGCGCCATGCCAGCAATCATCTCTGCAGGCGTGGCGCTGTCATCTAATTGATGATTCATTTCGTTTTAGCGCTAAATGATTGCTGCTTGAAATACCAGCGCAAACCAAATGATGCGGCAATAATTCCAAACATGCCGAATTGATACCAGTACGGCAATCCATCAACAAATTCAACCCACTTCATAGCCCTTTCTTCGTCCCACCAAGCCATGATTAGAGGTGCAAACCAAATGATAGTAATAAACTCATCTTTCCACGAGTAGCGAGCTTGCTTTTGAGCTTCAATATCCCAGTCTAGCTCGCCTTGCAGTGCTTGTTGGTGGTAATTTGCCTCTGCTTGGTTTTTTGCTTTCTTCAAATCAAACCAGCTTCTTACCAGCTCCGAAATGCCTCCTATTACTATTGACCACATTATAAAAACCTCACTATAAAAATTAGGTTTACACAAAGAGACAAGGCAAAAAGCATTTGTAATTTAAACAATTTCCCGCTTAGTGCTTTTTCTCTCTTGCGTAAAAACCTGTTATGATTTTGATATTGTTGGCAATGATTACAGCTCATTAGTAAACCCACAATACACGTGCTGATTTTCGCGTGTCAACATGCACGAAATTATCATTCACGCCAATACCGTTAAAGCCAAGGCTTATAGCGGCTTCGACTATGGCGCGCCTTTGAGCTCCATCGCTAACAGCTATATCTGCTGCAATGCCTTGCGTGTGAGTTCCACCTATTACCTTCTTTGCTTCTACACTGTGCTTTACTGAGCGGTATCCGCTGGTGATGATAAAAGGAAAGCCGCAAGCTTCACGCAGCAAATCTAAACGCTGCAAAAACTCGCTACACATTTTGTTTTCACCAGTTTCTTTACAATCAAATTCCGACAGTGAAAAGTACTTCATGATTGCACCACCCAAGCATCAACAACTATATAACCTTCACGCATGCTTTCACCCTCTTCTTTTGCTTCCTTTACGCTGTCAGCTTCAACAACGATTGTAAACGAGTCATCACGCGACTTTAATCTAAGTTTAACAAGCATGTATCACCTCCTTAACTAATTTGCCACTCTTGAAAAATCGCATTTTGCTATGCAGGTTAAATTTACTATCCGCCGAGCATGGCTTTAAATCGCAGTGTTCACGTGCAAAGTCAATAAACTCACAAGCAACTTTTTTGCTCACATAAAAACCTGTTTCGTTTGATACTTTTTCAGCAATTTTACTTTTAGATAATGACGCTAGCGATGTGTATAAGTCGGCAATGCGATCCATTACATTCTCAGGCATCACTGGAAATCTACGGAATAATAAATGTTTATTTATCATTTTGAATCTCCAGCAAGCTCTATTGCTCTTTCTATTGATTCTTTAGCCTCAATCAAGTCTGTTGCACCATCTTTGTGACCTCGAATGCCAGTGCATAGCAGCTTTTTAACTGCGTGCTGAGTTGCTGAACATGTCACATCATAAGCTTTTAAAACATCGTAAACATCTACGCGGCAAGTATTTCCGTATCTATCTGATATTTCGCGCTCATACTTGTTTTCTGTTACGCGCTCAATATCTCGATTAACAATGCTTACTCTGCCGCTGATGTCGCAAGCTTCGAATTCTTCGCGAGTCCAGTGCCTTGCATCATAAAGATCATCACTAAAATTTTTAGGGTAAAAATTATGCTCAAGACCTAATCCACCACTGAATATTATCTCGCCATCAATGTCCAATCTTACAACTTCACAACCCTCAGGCAATTCCTTAACTTGACTCTTGATAAACTCTAAACTATTCATTATAAACCCCTCGCCTTTTCTCGCCCTACATCAGTCAGGGCAAATATTTTTGTTATGTTACCAATTGAGCTTGGCTTACTTTCGATTAATCCTAACTCAACTAGCTTTATTGTGCTTTTTGACTCAGCTTTAGTTATACCGCCGCACAACGGTATATCGCGCAACTCAATTAAAAATCTCTTGTCTTGATTTGTTAACTCCATTCTTTTCTCGATTTATTTTTGATAGCTAGATATTAGCGCAAAATTGATTGATGCGTTATAACCGTTTCGAATAAGCTATAACGCAAAGTAATTAGGCAAACTTGGTCAGGTCTGGCTGAAAATAATCTTTTCCTTTTCTGATTTTGCCATTTTCATCAAGTACAGCTTTGCCATCTTCAAACTTGCTGTAATTTGATTTGTTAACCTCAGCAAGAGCGCCCTCAATATCCATGCCTAACATGTGAGCGACACCAATAGCTGTTACAATCTGATCGCATAGAGCATCCAATAGCTCAACTTTCCTATCGTCATCATTGATTAACAGATCCAGGTTAGAAAGGCAGCCTCTGTGTTTTGTTTTGTAGTAATAACTTAAATCTTCGCAATATATTCTTACCTCAGAATCTTCAGCAGCTTTAGCCATCTCTCCAACTTCCTCATAATGACAACCTATGGCAACGCACGCATCCCCAATCGTTGGTGCTGGCTTTGCTGTTTGCTGCCACTTTAAAATGCTTTTTAATATATTCATCTTTATTCTTCCTCAAATACTGTTAAATCTAATTTATAGCCAGCTTTAAAATCATTAGCGCCAGCCATATAAGCGTAATATTCACCGCCGCAATCGACGGCGTTTTTGTTTTGATAATCATCAAATTTAGCATCTAGATAGCCAGCGCGATAAGCTTTGACTATCTTTTCAAAATCGGTTTTAGCTACTGGCACTGCAATTCCCACTCTGATTCATTGTCCCACGCATCAAGCTTTGTGAGCATTTCGCCTAGGTGGTTTTCGTTAAAGTCCGTCCCTCGAGGGCAAGCAAACCAGCATATATTGCAAAGGTGCAATTTATTCATGCTGCGATTTATAAAGTCCTTGTGCATATCCTGCAAAGCATCAGCAAGCTCGCTTTGAAACATTGGGACATTAAAGCTAACATTCTCTGCCTTAAAATACTCTTGTCCGTCTTGCCTGCGACCTAGCGCAAGCATTGTTATTGACCAGTTGTGACGCAATCCAGTTATCGCTGTGGCGATTGATTGAGTTATCTGAATGTTATTAAATGATTTTGTGTTAACAACATCACAAGACTCGCCTTTAGCTTGGGAAAAGAATACAGCTAGATTTTTCAATCCGTAACTCGCCTGAGTCTGTATCGTTTTCATCGGATTGTATTTCTTTTTGCGCACACTCATAGCACCACCTATTTAGCTTTTAATTTTGAGGCGTGAACGGCTGCGAAATACACAGCGTAAACACACCATTGATAATGATATGTGGGTACGTCAGCGTTAAAGTCACACCAAAAATCACCAAACAGATTGCAGTCAGGAATGATATAACTTGAAAAATCTTCAATAGCGCTCACAAATCTGTACTCGTCCAGATTGGCCGAATCAAAATGATCCATAACATCTTCCCGAAAAGCTGCTTCAAATTGCTCTAAAGTGCTGTGCTCATCACCTTCATAATCGTCATACCAATCACTTATTTCGCTGCAAAAGTTATCTATTCTTTCAGCTATTTCATTTCTGACAGCCTCAGAAGAAAACTCTTTAGACCTGCCAGCCAAAAGACGCCTTGGCGAGAAGTTTAAAAAGTCGCTTTGCCAAATAAAGTCACCCATATCGCCAGTAATAATTACTCGGTTTGGAGCTGTAATTACATCAAAATACTGATTGTTTGTGTGCGGCACTCCAAAGCGCAAGTGATAATGGTCTTCAGATTCAAGAATCACAGTCATTTCATGCTCTGAAACACATTCTAAAAATGACTCTTTAGTAAGGCGACTCATAGCATCACCTTATAATCAGCGATTAACTCATCAATCAGAGTTGCAACTTCCACCTTTAAATGTTCAATGGCACTTTCGCCATGAAACATGCAAAGAAGCGCTACATCATCTTTTTTGCATACATTAGACTGACATAGATGCTGAGTTATTATCCTGTCATCAAGAAGGAAAGCTAAGCAATCACCAGCTACCAAGTCAATCACAGTGTCGCGACCGTAAACCTCAAACGCAATATGAACATCGCGCTCAGTGTTCATAATCGTGCGCTGCTTGAACCTCTCAATAGCTTCATCGCGCTCGGCCTCTGCTTTAATATCAAAAATTGATTCCATTTTTATTCTCCAGCTAGCTCAATGAAACACCTGAAAACGAAAAACCTTTAACTGTTCTTTGTCTTTTTTTCTTCAGTACATGAGTTGTTGATGGTATGTGTATCGCATAATCACCACTAAGAACTTTTATGCTCTTTCCAATTATTTCCACATCTGCGCCAAATTTAACTAGATGTTGAGCTTTTTTCTCTACACTTCTGCACAAATACTTTGGGATTATCTGCCCTTTCTTTTTGATCATCTTACTCTCCGGTTGGTTGATGCAGTAAATTTAATTCAATTAACTCGCATTGTGAAATAACATTTAGTTATAAGCATATAAACTTAAGCAAAAAAAAAGCCCCGAAATTAATCGAGGCTTACTGGAGAAAAGGAATAACAAAAACTTTGGAGAGTGTTTGTTATTTAAGTGTAGCATTTAATCATGCTGTGTCAACGACAGCCAAGATATCCAAAGTAAGCGGCTGACCTGCTATCTTCATTGCTTCTACCTGTCCAGCCTGTTGCTTTTTCAAATTGAGATTTTCCAGCCGCATCCTTCCATTTGCTTGATGGATTATGTTTAATAATTTTAACGCTATGATATTCAGCTATTCTCTCAATCTCTGTTTGAACCTGCTTGCACTGACCAACTCGCTGACAAGTCATTCCGTAAGCAGCTTGCGAGCCTTTTCTGTTGTGCCATACGGCTTTTTTAGATTTAACATCTTCAATGTGCAACTCTACCAAGTGACGGTGTTTAACAAGGCTTTCAATCTCGATGTTAAAGTTAATTAAACTAAGACAGATTAATCTCTCAAGATTGCCGTTAACATAAAAAGCAAATCCGCTTTTATCTGAATCAGGATCGCAACCAATTATAATTTTACTCATAAGTCACCAAAGCGCCAGAAGGCGCATTATTAATTAGAACTGAGGGTTTTGATTGCCCTGCGGCGCAAATCCTTGCTGTGGAGCATAACCGCCTTGTTGCTGCTGCGGTGCGAAACCTTGCTGCGGTGCTTGCTGCTGGAATCCGCCTTGCTGCTGTGGTGCCTGTTGTTGGAATCCGCCTTGCTGGGCTTGCTGTTGCGGTGCAACGTATTTAGCATCGGCTAACCTTGCGTTTTCCATTGCTAGTTTGGTGTACTTCCCGCACTCACTAACTTCAATTTTAAGCTTTTCTGCGCTAACAACGATAAAGTTACCTTCAACTAAAACGCTGTTGTAATAATCAACCTGAGCGCCTTTTGCAAACATTAAAGCCTTATAGTTCGTGTAAGTTTTTCCGCCTGTTTTGTAATCTTTAATAACTTCCGATAATTCAACAGCAAACATTACTGATTGACCATCTTGACCTACACCTGACTTTACGAATGGAGCTTTTCTTAATTCACCTGATACTATATGCATTTTAATTTTCCTATTTATAAATATCGTTAAATGTAAAACCGATTGAGTTTAAAGCTTTATCCATGTCAGATATAAACTTTGGTATTTCCTCATCAAAAACCTTAAATAATTCTAAGTCAGGCTCATGACGTACAACGTGTAAATTTTTCTTTTTCATTCGAGGGTCGTAGTTTGCAAAATCCCAAAACTCGCGACCAGTTAACCACATGCTGTATTGCATTTGAGTCAAATACTCTGGCTTTGGGTCTCCGCCTAGTATTTGGTCTATATATTGTGATGTTGTCCATGGGCATTTAATCTCTAACCCGCCATTGTCACCAACTAAAGCATCGGGACTAACACCGCAACGCATATTTTGTCCGTAAATAAATGCAATCTGACTTACATTTTTATCACCAAAAGCATCGTACAAATCAAGCGCTTTAGGCTCGTTTTCCTTACCCCACATAACTTGCTTTGCCGTCATTTCGTCAGGTAGTAAACCAGTACAAACCTGTGCTATTAGCTCATTCATATAAGTTTGACGCGCTGCGCTATAATTGCCCTTTGAGCGACCTCTTTTGATTATATCATGCACTTTAGAAGCGGTAATTGTGCCAGCTCGCATGCGATGCCATTGCTCAGAGCCTTGATCAACCTCACCTCCATCAAAGCCAAACTTATCTAAAGTTAATTCTGACAACTGCTTGTATAGTTCTATAGTTTTAAGCATTTGGCCTACCCTCCAAGAATGAGATAACCTTGATTGCCTCATCACTTGTAAGCTCAGTTAAATCGCTAACAGTGCGCCCAATAAGCTTTTGTAGAAGCATATCAATAAGCTCTTGCTCTGTGCGACCGATACGAGATAGTTGGCGGCTAATTTCATCAAGCTGAGACGCAAAGCAAGGCGTAACATCCTTTTGCTGCTGTGGATCTGACTGCAAACCTTCGTCAACATCAGTATTAAGGTGATGTATAGCAGCGTCTAGGCGATCAACTTTAGGCCAATACTTACTGGCGCGTTTAACGATTGTTTTGCGTGCCATTTCTGACCAGTGAGTTTTCCATGGGCCATTTTTGGCTTTTGATGACTGCTCTATTTTTTTAATTTCATCAAGGCTCATTTCTTCCGTAAGGTAGTCTCCTTCTGGTGTTTTCACTGTGCAATAACCACCAATTACACTACCACGGTCGCCAAAAGCGCTATAGCTATGTATGGGTGATTTGTCCAAGCCTTGGTTTTGATATTGGTCATTAGAGTAAACCAATTTACATTGACCCCACATAATTGAGCCGCTAGACATTGCTAGGTGAAGTAAGCCCATGTAGCTAATATCAAAGCAAATCTTACCATCGCGCGGAACCAAATAAGCGTGTTTATTGGCAGGATTTAAACTAATGCCAATAGATGCAATATTTATAATTGCATTTTGCAAGCTTGCGATGTTTTTTTGCGCAGTGTCAGCTAAGAATTTGTTTGATTGCAAAGCCTGTATTGCAAATTGACTCTCAACTGAGAATTTAATTTTATCGTCACAAACGCGATCTAAAAACATACCCTCTTGCTGCTGAACAAACGATATTAATTCGTTACTCATTTTCTCTCTCCAGTTACTTAGCTGTATAAATCAAGCGCAAACCAAGCGCGTCAAACAACTTGACTGTTGTTGACAGGTTTCCGCGCCCGTTTCTCGCTGCACTGATAACAGACTCAGAAACACCAGACATTCTTGATAATTGCTGACCTGTTACACCTTTTTCTTTCATTGCTTTCGCTAGTAAACCTTGCATTTTAAGACCTCATTTCGTTTTGGTGTGGTAAATTTAGCACGTATATTATTTGTGTCAATAGCTAATTTAATAATTATTTAAATTGATTAATATTTGATTAGTGTTTATTATTGAGTTTCTAACTTAATAGGAGGAGAGAAGAATGAAGCTACCACAGGAATTAACCAAGTTATCAGAATTCGAAATAGTAGAACTTCTATACGCAATGCGGCAGGCTGTAAAATACAGAGCCAAAAACAAAGCTAACGTTTATACTCACGAATCAGCAATAAACACATATAAATTTAAATGGACAGATGCAAATCATCTGCACTTAGTAAGCATGGAGAAGTTAAATGCAAGATAAACCAAAAATCAGAACGCGCAACGTAAACGCAAAACTTACAGCTCATGATTTGGGATACAAGGCTGGCTACAATCAAAAAGTGATTACAGTATCACCTAAAAATGCTGTTTTTAATGATTCGGTTGACAGTTCAAATTCGAAGGGCAACTCATTCGGCTCAAATGTTGAGTTATCAAAATGCAATGTAACTTTTAGTGATTGGCCGGACGAATCAAGAATTGACGCAATAGGCCAAAACGGAAACACAGGAGAACACTATAATGTTTAATGATAACTTATGGCTAATGAAAGGCGACTGTTTAGAGCGCATGAAAGAAATACCAAGCGGTAGTGTCGATATGATATTAACCGATCCACCTTACGGTACAACAGCCTGTAAATGGGATTCAATTATTCCACTTGAGCCAATGTGGGAGCAGTTAAAGCGAATTATCAAGCCTAATGGCGCTATTGTTATGACCGCTGCGAACCCTTTCACAAGCTTATTAATAGCCAGTAACTTGGGAATGTTTAAATATAGCTTAGTATGGAGAAAATCTAAGATTTCTCATTTTGCGCAAGCTCCTTACAGGTTTTTAACAGAGCACGAGGATATTGTGGTTTTCAGTAGCGCTGGAACATCCAAAAATGCTAAAAACAGAATGATCTACGAGCCTCAAGGGCTTACCGATTGCAATAAGGTTTGTAAAGGTAAATCACACAGTGATCACAGACCTAGTGGAAAAACTCAACCTAATTACATACAAACAAAGACAGGCTATCCAAAGTCAATACTTGAATTTAAAAGTGATAGCGCAAAGGATCACCCAACACAAAAGCCAGTAGCCCTAATGGAGTATCTGATAAAAACTTACACTAGAGAAGGCGATACAGTTCTGGACTTTTGCCTAGGCTCAGGTACAACAGGCGTAGCAGCAAAAAACCTAAACCGTAAATTTATCGGCATTGAAATGGACGATAACTATTTTGAGATAGCAAAGAAAAGAATAGAAGAAACAAAGGTGGCACTATGAAAGCATGGTATAAAAAACTAGCCAAAAAACACTTTGACGAATATCAAAAAGCTATTGACCTGGGCGATACAAAAGCGGCTGATTTTCACATGAAAGAATATGTAACATACGATAAGGCGAGTAAATAACAACAGCCGCTTAATTAAGGAAAAAGGAGAATAAAATGAAACAACTAATAACAAAGAAAATGAACGCAAATAACTTTTGCTTTAGAGCTTGGCATGTAAAAGCAAAAGAAATGCTAGAAAACAATCATCAAGGTTTTGAAGGCGATGTATTTAACTGGCTGCGT